>JACCDZ010146891.1_pt1 | contig 31437 bp, 68 predicted proteins | sample 7449551 | NCBI WGS metagenome assembly JACCDZ01 (sample SAMN15323452, study PRJNA562643) | freshwater metagenome | isolation source: river surface water | place: USA:Blue River Watershed | collected 2017-08-18 | reverse complement strand
TTGCCCTCTTTCAGCAGTGCATTCAGCGCTCCTGACTGACGGCACGCGGTTCTTTCGCCCCGGGCTCCCCGGGTTATCGCGATGACGGAAGGCAAGCTTTACCGTCTCAGCCAGCAGCTCCGTCTCCTGGCACGCAACGGCATCCTCCTCGCCGAGGACGGCCGCGCACTCCACGGCGAGATCAACGCCGAAATCGAGAACGCCCGCCTGGTTCTCGAGGACATGATCGACCAGCTCCTGGACGGTCACATCCTCGGAGATCTCCAGCGCCGGCACATCGAGTTCTGCCAGGAGATCGCCAACCTCAACCGTCCGGCAATACGCCAGCTCGAGCTCGAGGTTTGCCCCTTCTGAGTTCGAGCCTCCCTCCAAGCCCTCACTCCGTTCACTCGGGGTGGGGGCTTTTTTATTGCCTCTCTTCAGCAGTGCATTCGCGCTGTCTGACAAGCGGCGCGGTCCTTTCGCCCTGGTTCGCCCAGGCCCTCAACCGCATGGCAAACGCCACCAAAGCTGACCTCGAAGCACGCATCGCCGAGCTCGAGCAACAACTCAACGCCTCGGTCGGTGATCCCAAGACCGCTGGCATGGTCCGACTCGTCGGCATGCTCAAGCGCGTCCAGGACATCTCCCGGCCCGACGGCGGCAAGTTCACCGTCAGCGCCATCCTGACCAACTCCACCACCGACAACCGCGGTGGGCAGGAGATCAAGGTCGACCTGCCCATCGACTCGATCATCGCCACTGACAACGGCGTCAAGATCGCGTCGGAGATTTACTCGATCGCGGGTAACACCGAATGGGCACGCGTCGCCATCTCTGGCTACTGGACCACATTCGGCGACATTACCCGCAACGACCGCGGCTATCCCGTCGCTCAGCGCAGACAGCTGCGCGCTCAATGCATCGAGGTCTTGAACGCCAAGCCCATCGACGTTGAACCAGCCATCACCCCTGAGGTCATGGCTGAACCCACCAGCGAAGAGATTCCCTTCTGAGCTGATCGCCCCACTCGCCAGTCCGGGTGGGGCTTTTCAACTGCAGACATTGCTCACCTATGGACCTGCGAATCACCCTTAGCCACAAGGAAGCCATCGCTCTTCGTGACGCCATGGCCCTCTCCTCGCGCCACTGCGACTACGACTTCACCCTCGATCGCATCTGGACTGAAATCGGGGACTGGATCTACGAGCTCGAGCAGCGAGAACTCAAACCAGGCGACGTCTTCTAATCAACTCCGAAACACTTCTTATACCCTCCGCCCAGCAATTATTCACACTGCTCTACCCTTGCAACTCTCTCCAACCAACATGCGCTACCTCTTAACGCTCGCCCTCCTCGCTCTGGCACCTCTACCTGCCAGTGCCACCAATGCAACCCAGTCCCCACCATGCCAGTCGGACCAGCACATGGCTCAGTCCCGCTGCTTTCAGGTCGCTGATTACTTCCCGCCCGACATGACGCGCTGTCAAAAGGTCGGCCAGACCCAGCTAGGCATCCCGATCTGGCTCTGCTGCTGACCTCCAGCGCCACTCCCCTCACGCCCCGCTCGGTCATCCGGGTGGGGCTTTTTTATTGCGCCTCTGCAGCAGTGCACGGGCGCATCTGTCTTTCGCAACCCCTAACTCATGCGCAACACACTCATCACCACTACGGCCTGGACTGCAGCAATAGCGATCGTCCTTTGGCAGCGCTTCATCTGGCCAGGCCTCAAATCCTTTCTGCCCGGCATCGAGGAGCTCTTCTCTGCTCCCGCATCCGAGCAAGCACCGGAACCTGTCCGGACAGCATCCGTACAAGAACCCGTACAGCCGATCGAAACCCTGGTTATCGAGCGCCGTCAACCCGCTTCACCTCGTCGCACTACCCGCAAGAAGCCGACCGCTGCTGGCTTTGCGGCCTAGTTCACCTATCTATTGCGATCCATTCTCAATAAGCACTACAGCGCACATCATGGTCCTCACTCAATACCGCCCCGACCGCCGCGTCCGCCTCTCTGTTCGCGGCACTCCCGACCAACTTGAACCCATCGGGCTCGTCCTCGAGCAGCTCTTCCCCGGCGAAGTCATCGTCACCTCCGACGAAGACTCAGACGACGAGCTCACCGAAGACCAGCTCGAAGTCCTCGAAGCCATCTACGAGCGCACCCTCGAGGAACGCTACGCCTGGCCGGCACCCTCCTTCTGAAATTCACCCTGCCGGCACCCCTCGCTGGCAGGGCTCCCCTCTCGCTCCTGTATTACCTATGACCACCCGCACATTCCGCTTCTACTCCGACCCCGGCCACGGCTGGGTTCGGGTTGAGAAAGCCTTCCTGCTTCAAATTATTGGCGACAACTGGCGCGATACCTTCACCCCGTTCTCCTATGAGCGCGGTGATTTCGTCTACCTCGAAGAAGACGCAGACGCCGCCAGGTTCGTGAACTGGTGCCGCGCCTCCGGCATCGAACCCGTCTTCAAGCCAGCGAGCACCGGCATCGCCAACCGCTACTCCCGCATCCGTAACTACTCACCCCTGCAGCCTGCCTAACCCATGGCTAACAACTACGAATCCGGCGCCACCCACATCCCCGCCGACTGCTTTGCTCCCGGTGGGGCAGAGGCGGCCGTCCTGATCAACGGCGAACTCCAGGACATCCTTGAACAAGATGACCGCCCCGAAGAGTTCGACGACTACTACGCAGGCTGCCTCGAAACCGAGATGGGCGGCGACGGTTCTCTCTATCTCTCCAGCGGTGACGAATACTTCTGCCAAATGAGCTTCGAGTACCTGATCGAGAAGCTCGCAGAACGCAAGCTCATCACCAAGAGCTTCGGCATCTCCGTCGCTTACTACTGCAGCAAGCTCCGCCCCGATGAACATGGCGGCGTTTACTACCGAGCCCTACCCAGCGGCGAAGTCCTGGCACTGAGCACCCAGCTCGATTGCCTCACCGATGAGCAGTTCCGCCATCTCGTCAACGTCCGCGAATCTCCCGCTACCTACACCTCCGCTCCCGACGCCTAACCCATGATCCCCACTAATCTCCACCCCCTCGCAGTCGTCGGCCCAGAAGAGCACGCCTCTGGATCCCTGGCCGGCTACTGCAAAACCACCTACAACCTCCTCGTTGCCACCCTCGGCCTGCCCCACTCCTACGACATTGACGGCAAAGTCAATGTCGAGTGGGCCTTCAAGTGCGCCGATGGCACTACCTTCCACGTCTATGACTGGAAGGAACCCAGCATTCCGTCCGAGGAATACTGGTGGCACATCGGCGGCAACTCTGCCTCCTCCCTCAAAGCCTTCTCCCGCCACACCGGCCTTCCTGTCACTCGCGAGCGCTCATGACTATCACCATTGAAGACAAGCACCTCGAGAAACGCTTCATCATTGGCGCTCTCGCCCTCGATTCCAACCTTGACCTCGCCGCAGAGGCTCGTGTCCTGCTTGACGTCAATGACTCCATTTCTGATTGCGCCAAGCTCACCAAGGACTTCCGGGCCCTCTTCCGTGAGTCCGATCCCGATTAAGCCCCAAACGTCACTTCTGGCTGCACCGCACCCATCGCCGTGTACAGCGGCTCACTCTTCTCTGGCGCCATCGGATTCAGGTTCATCCGTGCTGGCCATAGCGATCCGATTGCGCTAGCCAGCTTCAGCCCATCTAGCGAGCCATTCTCTAGCCCACGCCTAACATCCAACGGCTGCAGCCCCAGCCTCTCTCCGGCCATCTGCATCGGAAAGTCGTTATCCATGACGCCTTAACTTGCAGAGTCGGACGGCCTCATCAGCCATGAGGTAATAGCTGGTGCGGGTCTTACCGGCTGCCTCCAGTGCTGCCTTGACCCGCATCCACAGCGCACACTCCCAGCGCGCCGGTATTTCCACATCAGGCGAGCTCGTTGTTGCGCTCTTCCGAAGCTTGCTGGCCCTGCTGCAGGTAATCCATCAGTGCCACCAGGCCCTGGCCAGCTGCAGTCAGTCCAGCAGTAGTACCGCCAGCTGCTGCGCCGTAGAACGCCACTTGACCGGCACGTTCTGCACTACCTGTTCCAGACAACATGCGCTGCAGGTTATACAGCGGATTTTGTCTGGCTTCGCGTTCTGCGGCCACGTCCAGCATCGTTCGTGCGTCACCAGGCCCGTAAGCCTTGGTCTGCATGCCCGTTCGGAACATGTCCTCGATGGCACCGATGCCGCCACCTTGCTCATTGACGCCCCCGTAACCCTGCGCCACACGCTTTGCAGCTGTAGCCGGATTCGATTGGGCCATCCCCATCAAATCCGACTTCACAGCTTCACGACGATTCGCGAGCTGCGTCTCGGCCTGCTTGGCCATATAACCCCGGATCTTCTCGTCCAGGGTGTTGATGCGACCCAACATCGCGAAGCAATTCGTACTGCGTTGCTTGCATTCTATTGACTTTGTTTATGGCCTCTTACAGCAGTGCATGTAAGTGGTCTGACTTCGTTCTTTCGCTCTTACTTCTCGACCATGGAACTTAACCTCGGCCCCATCTCCGCTCGCCTCTACTCCGGCAGCAACTGGACCCACGCCGAACTCGCCTGGGTCTCCAACCGCAACGGTGGCATGGCCCGCCGTGAAACCGCGATCAATGCCGGCTTCAAGTCCGAGCACCTGATCGATGCCGTCGGCAAAGACAATCCTGCTGATTCGTTCGAGTGCCCTGAAACCGGCACTCTCTACTTCGGCAAGATCGTTCAGACCCCCACCGGCGTCTACGCGATCAGTGCCAAGGACGTCTACACCAAGGCGCTTTACACCAAGGCCGTGAAGCACGGTCTTGCCGCTGCCGAAACTGCCACCGAATTGGTCTCCTCTGATACCAAGGAGCCCGTCACCGTCTGACCAGCCCCGCCCCGGTAGGCAATCCGCCCGCCGGGGCTTCCCTTTTCACCGTAATCCGCCAAAATGCGCACGCCACGTCGTACGCCATGCGAGATGATCTCGATCTTCGGATCCGCCCTCTGGTTGCTCTCCGTGATGCAACGGCTCAGCTCCTGGACGAAGCGCGCCTTGCGCTCCAGTCAGGTTGCGCCTCTCAAGACCGCCACTCAGTCGCCCGCATTGAGCGGCAGTTGGCGTCATTTGACCTCCAACTCCAGCGGGCGAGGCAGTCGCTATCTGGTGCGCCACGCCGCTAGCTCCAACACCTACGCCATCTATGTCTACGACCTCCGCACGTCACTCACCTGGCGCTGTGACTTCTTCTCGCAACTCGAACGCAACACCTACCTCAATGACCTACGCGCAGGCGGCACCCAAACCTGGCCGTCAATCCTCGTCCACGTCCCAGACCCCAAGCAAACCCCCTGTGAACTCCTCTGATAACCCAAGAGGCGAGGGCGCTTCGTCCCTCTATGCCTTGGGTATCCAGGCACAGGAGATCGCCGGCGAGATCGCACTAGCCGCCGAACTCCTCGACGGCGACCCTGACAACGAAGCAACCGCCATCAGCCTCATCGAGACCTATCTCGAAGCACAGGGACACACACTCTCAGCGCTCGAGTCCAAGGCGGACAACATCTGCCGCTACATCGACCACCTCGCAGCCGTTGCCCGCTTCCGTAAAGAGCAATCCCAGCGCCTAGCGGAACTCGCCGCCGCCGATGAGCGCAGAGCCCAGCAACTCACCGACTACATGCTCAAGGTACTCACCACCTTGCAGCCCGACGTCGCCAAGTTCTCTCTGCCGACCCATGAACTGCGCTCCCGCAAGTCCGAGGCTGTCGAGATCGAGGACGAGGACCTGATCCCGGACGACATGTTCCGGGAGAAAGTAACCCGCTCGCCTGACAAAAGCGCCATCAAAGCTGCCCTCAAAGCTGGCCAAGAGATCGTGGGCGCCCGGCTTGTGTCCCGCACCAACTGGATCATCAAATGACAACCACTCCAATTGCTATGGCCGACTTCCAAACCTTCTACGCCTACCGCGGGCGTACCGCCGATGCCATGCGCAGGCACGGCGGGGGCTTTGTCTCTTCGCTTGCGAATGCACTCAGCAAAGCCGACGGCAATAACGCCCGCAAGATCTACGACACCTGGCCAGAGCTCGTTCGCGACTTCGGTCCAGGCTCCTACTTCTACGAAGCCACCCCTCAGTGAGCTTCTTCACTACTCATTCATCCGCTCAATCTCAATGGCCGTACGCATCGCAACCTCCGACCCCAAGCCATCAGCCAAGCCCAATCACCACGGATTCCTGTACTTCTACTACAACAAGAAGCTCTCCAATGGCGGCGAATGTGCAGCACTTATCCCCTCCTCCCTGCAAGACATCGTCAAGAAGGGCTTCACGTTCGACGACAACGTCCTCATCTACGACACCGATCTCAAGGCTTCACTTCTCCAACTTGACTTTGACGAGCCGGCAGTGGCGGATCCTTCGCTCCCTCCTGGAGAGGAAGGCTGGTCCGATCATGACCATCTCACTGCCACCGGCACCGCCGATCCCCAAGCCCTAGCTGAAGTCGCGCATCGCACCGCTGTCATTCCCAACCGCGGCGTACGGCCAGCAACCGTACGTAAACGCAATGCAGAATCCCGCGCCGCCGAACACAACCTTGACGTCGACTTACTCATGCTGCTCGATCAAGCATGCGCCGGCTTCAATTACGCCTGCAAGCGCATCGGTACAGCAGAGAAACCCAGAGCACTTGAAGCTCAAAAGATTCTCGTGACTTGCATGATTCCCTGGCTTAAAGAGCGTGGCGTCAAGCTCAGCGAAGAGGAAGAGAAGGTCATGAGTTTCTAATGACCGGCAATCCTCTCTTCCGTAAAGACCCGTGTCTCAAATACGCCATTGAACTGGGCTTTCAGCTCACCCCAGGCCGCAAGCACTGGCACGCCCGTCATCCCAACGGCGGGCACACCATCGTCCCCTTTGGCCGCAAACGCTCAGTCAGATCTGAGCGCAACATCTATGCATCTCTGAGGCGCGCAGCCAATGACAACGCAATCAAGATCACTGCGCCTGGCAACCCAGCTCCATGAACGCGGGTTTGCCTGGCCAGGTGGTTATCCCATGTATGCCGTAATGGATGACGGCAATGCCCTTTGCCGGCACTGCGCAGGCAGCGAGCGCACTTGGATCGGCACCACCACAGGCTCTGACGGTTGGTGCGTCCAGGCCCTCGAGATCAATTACGAGGACAACGAACTCTTCTGCTGTCACTGCGGCAATCAAATTGAAGCCGCATACACCTGATCACCTCATCATGTCAAGACGCAAGAAGCCTAACTGGACACCGGCGGCCAACTTCACGGTCGTCAAACTCCGGCCTAACGGTCCTAAGCCCGGTCAATCCGTTGACGCATTTATCTACGGCAAAGACAAGAGCTACCAAGAGCTTGTGGACAATCCAAGAACCAAGTTCAACGACCTTCCTTGAATCACCCCTACCTCTACCCCGACCAGGCTCCCTGGACTGACGACTACCAGGAACTACGTCTAATCCGCAATCTCCGCAACTCAACTATGGACTACCTCGGACAATTCCCCGTCAAGATCCAGCACCACTTCGCCGTTACGCCAGAAGAGCAAGAGGCTCTCGTTAATGCTCTTGAATTCTTCTATGAATACTTCTCCGACGCAGATATTTGCGTGCCGGACTGGCGTGATGTCGCTCAAGACTCACGCCTCGAGCTCTTCTCTCAACTCGCCCGCAAAATCGCAACCGCCTAATGTTGTACAGCTCTAAAAGCCGCTACTCCAAAGCCGAACGCTGGCTCATGCTCAGTGGGCGGCCCCAGTCCATCCGCGGGGCTAGCCGATTCCGCGGCGTATCACGTACAAGCTCTCTGCAGCACCCCTGGAGAGCCAGTCTTCGTTTTGATGGCCGCAACTACGAAGGCGGTTGCTTCGAAACAGAAGAACAAGCTGCACTGGCATGGAACAAGCTCGTCCTGTCAGTAATCGGACCACTGGCTGAGCAACGCTTAAATGTCGTCACTCAATCCGAGCCAGACTTCTTTGACGAAGCCAACCTTTTCGATGAATACGAGGCCAGCTGATGACCAATCCCGCCTTTTCCCTACTTCAACTACATCAAAGACCCAACTGGTACGACCATCTCAACGCCACCGAAAACGCCATCGCAGCAGAAGACCAGCTTTATCGCACACGCTGGCAAGCTGGCTGGTCCTGTGATGAAGGTGGATGGTATGCCCCAGATGGTACGCACGAGTTCGAATGGGAACTCGAAGGCTATCCATTCCCGGAGCAGCCGAACTACCAAACCTGGGCCGATGTCTTCTGGCATCGCAGCACACACGACAACCTCGACGACCCCAACTCCTCTTCAGCCGCATGAATAACGAAGAAGCCAACAGGCGCGTACAGGTCCCGATGTACGACCTACTCGACATCGCCTGCGCCGCTCAAGCCGCTGTCGAACACGAGAAGCTCGCCGACAAGGAACACGCTTTCAAGCATGTCTTGAATCGCGTCTTCGGCTACATGAGCCCAGAAGCCAAGGCTGAGTTCCACGAATGGGTCGACCGTAAAGGCTGGCGCGCCAAGCAAACCATCATTCTCAACTGACATGCAACGCACACCACTGACCCTCCAGCAGATCGCAGAAGCCGTTGATGCCGGACTAACGGTCCATTGGCAGAATGCCGGCTACACAGTTCATAAGGGACCAGCCCATCCCGATACGCCAGGCAGCAGCAGCAATCCGGCATTGAAATACACCATCGATCACACCAATGGCCAATCCCTCGGCCTGACCTGGCGCGATGGCATCACCCTCAATGGCAAAGAATGTGACTTCTACATCGTGGACTAGCAACCGCGTAGGACTGCCTTCACGAACCAGCTGGTCTTGAATGCATCCCCTACTAGCTCGGCCATGTAGTTCTGCACATCCGGGGCTCCAACCTCCCCTGCCACCTGCTCGATCTCTTTCGCCAAGTAGCCCAGCGACTCAATGTTTAGATAGTACGCCATCAACATCGACCGACCGTCGTAGCTCTCGACGTTCCGGAACGGAGGCATCTGCTCTTTCAGACCACAGGCACACATCGGCATGAAGTGGTCGAGGCTTCTTACCTCCTCGGCCACTGTGTCGAACTGCTCGAGGTGCGTCTCATACCGCTCCTTCATGAAGGCGTGCACTTCGAGAAAGTTCGCGCCTTCATAGTTGACATGGATCAGATGACTCTGAGTCTCCAGCTCTTTCAGCAATGAGGCCAGCATCACCAGATGCTGGACCAGCCGTGTCACGTCATCGCCGCAGTCCAGGACATCCACGTCTCCCGGCTGCTCTATGTCAGCGTTCATTGGCATAACGACCGCATGCATCGCCTGACACATCTAACAACCTGCTAACCAGTCTAGATCTGGCTTGGTGGTCAACCCCTGCTCGCTCTGCGGGTGGGGGTTTTTATTTGCACCTCTTCAACGGTGCATTGCAGTTACCTGTCTATCGCATGCATGCCCTTGCTCCCACCGACGAAGCCTTCGAGCTCTTTGATCTCGATGACGACACCTTCTCTCCCATTGTCCAGCGCCCGCCTCGTCCCAAGTTCATCCGCTACGGCATCAACCAACTCGGCCAGCTCTACGAATACGGCGAGACCCATGCCCAGCCCAAGCGAGTCCTAGGCGAAGAAGACCTGCTTGCCTTTGCCGGCATCCACAACATCGCTCTCACCGAGCGAGCAGGGGATCGGCGCAAGGTCTATCTCGACCTCACTGCCGGGACTCGGCACCCCTATCACCTCAGCGTCATCTCGCTGCCGTGCTTCAACAACAGCCCAGATCGAGCATCTTGGCCGGTACGCTCACTGCTCAGTTCGCTTGCCGAGGCTGACAAGGTACTTGACCTGCGCGCCATGGCAGGCAAAATTGGCGCACGACGCGGCACCAAGGCAAACCCAAGCGGATTCCTGGCCAATTTCATCGACCTCTTCATTGGCGACGACCCCTGGCCACTGCTTGCTGCTGCCATCGAACCCGATCGCCAAACCCTGGAGATCACAGTCGATCGCCTGCGTCGCTCCCTTGAGCTACCACCTCAATCCCTGTGACCAAACAGCCCGAGATCCCCGACAGCATCTCAACCGAGATGCTCGATGCATTGCTGCGGAACCGCAATCCACTGCCGACCAGCGCAGTCATCCCAGTCTTGGATCTCGGCGGTGAACGCGGTGCACCCTGCGACCTTCAGTTCGTGATCTGCCAGATCATCGACCGCTCGACGAACGGCACCAACATCATTCAGATGATGGTTGCCGCTATCTACCTGCTCACTGAGGTCGAATCGCACTTCGACAGCCACATCACCTACGCCATGCAGGACGAGCCACCCTATGACGACCTCTCCGAGGAGGATCGCCGTGGCGTTGCTCGAATGCTTCGCGAGCAGCTCCTCCCTTTACGAACCAGTCTTCGTCAGCTCGAGGAAAACCTCACCGCGATTGCCTTCCCTTACTACGACATGCGTGCCTTTGAGCTAACGCATGGCGTCTTCCGCGGCAAGAAGGTCGAACTGCGCGACTTCCGCTCGCACATGCTGATCTCCGATGAGGTCCTCGGTTCTCTCCAACTCGACCGCCAGTTCATCACCAACTATCTCGAGCAATCCACCGACCCCCTGACTCAATCATGAACAACAACTTCACTAACGCCGATCGCAAGCTGTTTCGCGGTACCGCCGCAGCTGTTCTCCCCTCGATGAGCAACGAAGAGGTCCTCTCCTCGATCGGCTGCAACTTTAACGTCACGCGCTGCCCTGCTCAGTACAACGAACGCACCTATAACGACTGCCAGCTCTGGCTCCGCGATGACACCCAGGACCTACTTGGCTTCTTTGGCACCAAGAGGCAGATCATCCAGCCCAGCGTCTTCGTTGATTACTTCCGCAGCTTCTGCGCCTCCGCCGATAAGCAGATCAACTTCGACGTGATCGGCTCCTACAACAACGGCCGCACCCTCTACATGGGCGCCAAGCTGGCTGGCGATAACACTGCCGTTCTCGAAGCAGGCGGTGGCTTGGGTATCTCCCGCCAAGGGAACAGCGCCTACATCTCCAGCGAAGACCGCACGGAACACTGGCTCATCCTCACCGAGTCCTTTGGTGAATCACTGCGGCCGCGTGTCACCGTCCTTTCTTCGGAACTCGTCTGCACTAATGGCATGGCTAAGCGCGTGACTGAGTGCGAGGTCAAGCTCTCTCACTCCAGCGTGATGAACACCGACATCGTCCATGCCGTCCTTGATCACGCCCTACGGCAATGCAGCGCCTATGACCGCATCAAAGAGCGACTGATCGAAACTCCTATCTCCATGGATACCGCACGCTCTGCTCTGCGTCAGTTCTTTGACGACCAAGAAGCCAAGACCAATACCGTCAAGCGTCTTGAAGCGATCTACGCCCACGACTTGATCGGCGGAGAACTCGATACGCGTCAAGGCAACCTCTGGCGCTTGGCTTCAGCAGTGACCCAATACACCAGCCACGAACGCGCCTCTCACAATGAGCGCACCTTCCGCTCCCAGCTCGAAGGTTCCAGGGCACGCACCAACACCCGCTTCCTGGAATTTCTTGAGTCTCAATTCAGCGTTCACCCTGAGCTCGTGCTCGCCTGACCGATCGGTTCATCAACGCATAACCGGCCTAGCCCTCATCTCATTACCTCACAGTCTTTATGCTGACACTCAATGATCTGACTCAGGCACAACAGCAGCGCTTTCTTCTTGCTTCTTCAGAGAAAAACATACCCGTTGCTGTTCTTCTTGAAGATTTCCGCCGTGATCCCTTCATGAAATACGCCATTACCGGGACACTCCCGCACTGCGGATTGTACGGACTTATGGAAGCCGATGGTCGCTGCCACACCTGAACTCATGACAAAGCTGCCCACGTTCCGCATACCGACCGATGAAGACTTCGATAACTACTCCGCTTACGTCTCCAAGCTTGCCGCCTCTACCTCCGAGGAGCGTCCGTCTGTCACCCCCTTCCGGATCTGGTTCTTCTGGCACTACAACGCTTGGCCAGTCACCCAGCTCCTCAGCGACGGAGACAACTTCAGTGCGGTTAGTCCATCGTCGCTCCAAGTCCAGGCTTCTTCACCTTGCAGCACTCTTCACGGCAAGCCTGATTCTCCTCGCGACGCCCTGGCCTACCAGTAACCGCCAGGGTTCGCCGCATGCTGACGGATCCCTTTCCGGCCCTTAGTCTTCACTCCACTTCCCCGCCCTCTAGCACACCCCAGGAGCCTGGCTTGCCACTGCATTCATAGCGCACACCCCGATAGACGCACACCGAGTCGCCCAATCCGTCTGCCTGCATCTGACGGCGGCGTACCACACGCTCAAACTCGCGCTCCATCGACAGACGACGGAACATGTCCAGGTTCAGTGGCTCCATCGGATCACCCCGACTCAGTGTCAGTAATCAAGCGTCCCCGTCGTCTGGCGCTTGATTCTGCAACCCGGGAAGGGTCCGACGATTTCCCTCAATTCTAGAAACCTCTTGCTCTACCTATCTCCGCTCATCCGGGCCAAGTCACGCATCGATCGCTTGACCGGCATCTCCCGCCGAATCGCCAGCGCCGCAAAACGTCACCCTTGGCTTAGCCCTGCACTCATCGCTCCACACTTCCTTGTCCGCTGGCTGAATCGCCGTGAAATCGACCGGCTCCATCACATTGGCTATCCACTGACACGCGCCAACCATCGTTCCGCGAGCCGTTAACCCATCGCCATGACCGTCGATCTCCTCAATGGCCAGTCCATCAAGGTTCTCCTGCCTGATGGCTCTCATTTGGTTCTCACTCATGACAGCCAGATAACACGCCTTGAGCATTGGAATCGCGGCGCTCTCTTCTCCCTACTTTCCCTGCCAACACCACATGACCGCAATGAAACTCCGGACCTCCATCAGCAAACGCATCACGATCGTCATGCACCCACTCCTGTTCACCCAACTTCAAGCACGCTGTGACCGGGAAGGGCGCTCATTAAGCAACCTCTGCGCCTATCTCCTGGAACGCTCCATTGCCGAATTTCAATGACCGATAACTACAGGTTCGTTCCATTGAACAACATCGAGAATCGGCTCGGCAACGCACTGGGCCTTGCCTTGGGCATGCTTTACAAACCCTCCACTGTTGATAACAGGACCATCGCTCAGATCGAGACCGCTTTCAAGGAATGGTGTGACGCTGTCGTCGACGAAGGCAGGCTGCATGACTGATTTCCGCGCCCTCTGCGCCGACCTCCTTGCCTGGTCTGAGCGCGCCAGCTCGCACTACATCGCACCGCCTGAGGTGATCGCACGTGCTCGAGAAGCCTTGTCCGAGCCAGAGCCAACAACTCCAACCAACGAGGAACTCATGGAGCTCATGCCGGAGTCCATGCGCGACGAATTCTCTTACGCCGCCGAGACCTGCTCCAACGCAATCGGCGGTGAAGTCGGCCCGGGTATCTTCCGCGTGGCACTCAACACAGCCGCTCTCGAATACGCAGAAGCCATCCTGGCTCGCTACGCCTCTTAGCCCTCACCCACCTCCTCTGCCTACCTCCTCAAATAAATGAACTACAACTTCCTCTAGAAGACGCCTGACCATGCTCTTACTTCTGATCTTTTCTTACTGCTTTATCGCTCTGTGCGCAACCATTGCGGTTTACAGCACCTATTCCGAGCAAGTAGCTCCAACCAGTATGGGACTCCCGGAATTCATTGGATGCCTGATTGCCGGAGCCTTGTGGCCAGCACTGGTCATCGTCAAGCTATTCGGCATTCTTAACCGTCTCTGAAGGGCCTTCTCCCTGATGGCCTGATCTCAACCCCTCAACCCACCCCTCCTCAGCCGTCTCGCTTTCCGCGGGGCGGCTTTTTTGCGTGCACTTTCTCTCCGTGCACATGTACCCACGTCCATCCACCGTCTCCCTGAAGCTCACGGCGCAACAAGCGGAGACCATCTTCTGGGAGCTTCTCGGCCTCCTCGATCACTACCGCAGCCTTGGTCCCTCCCTCGAGGCAAGTGACGAGAGCGCGCTCCTCTCTGCCATTACACAACTCGAACTTGGCATCAAGCGCGCAGAAACCGTCGCGGAAGTCCAACTCGAAAACCTTCGCGTTGTTGCTCGCAAGGCCAAGGAGCAAGCATGACCACTTCATCCCTTCTCAAGTTTGGTCATGGCAACGCCAAACTTCCCAATAGCACCATGACCTTTGCCCTGCCCGCGGGTCACACTTGCCCTGGCGCGCTGCACTGCCTCTCAAAAGCAGACCCCACAACCGGCAAGATTAACGACGGACCGCACACTATCTTCCGTTGCTCTGCAGCCAGCGAAGAAACTAGACCGTCCGTTCGTGATTCGCGTTGGCACAACCATCGGCTCCTTACCGGACTCAGCACCCGCGCCATGAGTGATCTCATTTATCTCTCACTCATCGCCCAGCGACGGACCTTCACCGAGCGAGTGCGTTGGTTTACCAGCGGTGATTGCTTCAATTCATCACTGCGCGATGCGCTGATCACCACTGCTGAGCGCTGTCCAGACCTTGTGTTCTATCTCTACAGCAAGCATCTACCCATCTGGCTCGATCGCGGCGAGCTCCTGCCCCTGCCGGAGAACCTGATCCTCACCGCGTCGTGGGGCGGTCGCTACGATTTCCTGCTCGCTGACGGATTGTTCCCTCGGACTGCCCGGGTCGTCAACACGCAAGAGATGGCTTACACTCTGGGGCTCCCGCTCGATTTCACGGACGCCTACGCCTACTCGCCTACGCCAACCCATTTCGCCCACCTCGTTCATGGCACGCAGCCCAAGGGCTCTCAAGCCGGACGAGCGATTCAGGAGCGACGCAAGGCTGGTCAATTCTCCGGCTATTCACGCAACGCCACAACTCATGCTCATCAGCTACCCGTCCCTTCCCATCACTGACTACCAATTTCCGCTTCGTCATGGCGTCGAGCTCCGGGACCTTATCAAAACTTGTGCAACCAATGGCATCGACTTCAAACTCATCTATGACCACGGCGGAGAATTTCGCTACCTCAGCGACCCCTGCCGTACCAGTCGTTGAACTCAAGCTTCAACGCAGTGAGCTCCTCGCCTTTGGTGCCATCCTCCCGCACGAGGCAGCCGGTCTCATTCTCTACGGCGCTGCATCGCCGACCCGGACCCTCAACCTGCGCACTGGCCGCAATTGGACTCCTTGGCAATGGCAGCAGGTTATCAAGGATGCTTTTGAGCGCATGACCGGACCATCTTCCTAGCTACATCGGTTCGTGAAATTCCAGAGTCAAGGCTATGCATCATCCACCGCATGCCCTCAATGCGGGTCCCGCAGCCTAGAGATCGTCGAATCCAGGAAGACTTCAAATGCATTTCGTCGCCGCAAGCAATGCCTGCACTGCAACCACCGCCACACCACCTTCGAAGTCTCTAGTGATTGGTTTCAGAGCGCGGAAGAGAACGCTCGCCTGCGTTCTCTCCTACTGAAGCACCTCAAGCCCTCACTCTCGACACAGCCCACCAACACCGAACCTCCCTGTTTCGATTGCAAACTCGCTCGCTCATCCTCCTGCGATCTTGGCCTGCCTGAGTACGGCACAGCAGAGGCCGCAGACTGCATCCACTTCAACCCCATCATTCGCTCACACAGTCGGTACATTGCATAAAACCATCTCCAACTCAATGAGCGAAACCTCGTTCATTCCATTTTTCCGATCCTTCCTCCTTGGTAAGGCAGTTGAACTAAACAAGATCTCCGAGCTCTCCAAGGCCGAGCTTGACATTCTCAACGTCGAGACCCTTGCCGCACTCAATGAAGCCCGTCACAACCATGAGCAAATCGAGAACAAGCAAAGCGAGGATGGCAGCACCGAGTTCCGGCGTATGAAAGTCGCCGGTTACTTCCAGGCCGCCATCAAAATCGAACTAACCCAACGCTGATCACCCGCCCGACTCCATCCTTGGTGTCGGGCTTTTCTTTTCTTTGACCCGTGCATCCATGACCCTTCCTCGAGACGTAGCACGTTGCCACGATCAGACCTGTCCACTACGCTCCGAGTGCAGGCGCTGGCTCGATCGTCATATCGATGGTGATGCTGTACACGTGCAATCCCTGCGCGATTCAGATCAATCCTGCGAGCATCAGATCGAGGCCTGAGTTATGGCAGCCGGCTACTTTACCAAACTCACCGTCACCATCAACACATCAGGCGGGGATCGCCTTGATGATCTTGGTCCCGTAACGACGACAATCTCCGCCGACATGGAGGATTGCTCGGTGCATGCCTACTTCAAGCTGTTCGAACAGGTCCTGCTAGTCCTTGGCTTCTGCGAAGAGAACATCGCTGCCGGCGGCGCGCAACTGGCTTTCAACGAATGCCGAAGCGTTAACCTAATGCGCAAGGTTGCAGATATGTACGACCTTAAACTCGACGAAGACATTAATTCCTATGACGCCGCAAATCAACCTGATCCTTGAGCTTCTCGCTGCCTACGTCGCTGCCTGCGCCTTGATCCTATGGGCCGCAAGTAAAATACTTCCCTAAATTCCCTCAGCCTCAGCACTTTCATCCTCCGCTGACTCCGAGTGATTCAGCTCGCGAAAGAACTTCAGTTGATCCCTTTCGATTCTGGTCATCTCCCGGCCGCATAACCTTTCAATCATGCCGACTGTGAATTCAAGAAACTTCTCGTCGTCTTCCAAGAACGTCCATTTACTTTCCGGAGACCAGTCAAAGTCAACGATGAACTCGCCATCGATCTCATAGCCCTTGACGACCAACCCGTCGTCCTCTCCCTCGAACACCGGCTCGTAGTCGTCGAGATCAACCTTGCTGCCGATTTCCAAGTCCATTAACGATCGTCCGCCTGACGACTCAGCGAAATCAATGTAGTAAGCAATCCCATCAGTGCAGCCACGGACCGCCCCGCAGAATCCTCGCAGCCGACTGGCGGGATCTCAATCTTCTGGGATACATCCGTCCCCTTATACCGCGCATACCACGGCCATACCTTCGGCATCACATAAAACGTACAGGCCCCCCACTGCAGGATCACTAGCAAGGTAGTTGTCGCTGCGACCCCGACGATGGATCGCCAAAGCCAACTCGGCATTGCTATTCCCTGTCGTAACGACTATTGGCGGCACCCCCGTCAGCCGGATCCGTCGCTCGAGGTAGCCATTCGCTACGCAGGGTCCCTGCACGTTCCTCGACGACGAGTGTGACGCCCCGCTTCTCCAGATTCATTCGCACCCAGCGGACGCCCGGTTGCGCCAACAGTTCAGCCCGCCGCTCGTAGGCGCGATCCAACAGGTCCTCGTCAACCCGGTCCACGCCCGATTCGCGGCGGACATGACCATGCTACGCAAGAAAGGGCGTACGAGATGCAGACATCAGCGCTCGTCATCCCTAGCCTGGAGGGCCGATACAAGACTCCCTGATGGAGCGACGCCGCGCCGTCATGATCGACACCCGCACCGGTCAGGCAATTGACCCCGCCTGGCAGCCCATGCTCGCCGTCGATGAGCTAGACCCCGCCAATGACCTCATGCAGAAGAACTCCCTTTGTTACCAATGGCGGTGGGCCCCCTCCACCCGACAGCTCGACGGGGTTATCCACCTCTCTACCTGCGGCTGAGACGTGCTGCAGTTCAACTCCGCGCTTCTGGCCGCAGTCGGTTCGTTCACAGGTAAGTACGCGCCCTTTCAATCCGTCCTGATCAGACCTCACTACGGCGGGGTTTTGCTCGCGGCCACCGACGCCGGCAAAGTCACCGCCCTTGGCTTTGATCGCAATGGCAAGGCCGACGAATCCGTCACCGTTATCCCCAGCAGCGAGCTCCTCAAGGCCTGCGCAGGCATCAAGACCGCGGATCGCGGCATCGTGATTGACGGCGGATCAGCCATCGTCACGACCTACTACAAGTCCAGCAGCTCTAAGGGCAAGGAGATCCCTGTCCATCACAGCCTTACACCCTTCCCACCGATTGATGAGGCGATCTCGGCCTGCGTTGACCGCTGGGGGGTGACGCCAGCCGTGGGGCAAACCGCTGGTCGCTACAAGGTCACCTATCTCGAGCGCGCGATCAAGAACGCCGGTCTGCTCTGTGATTCGCTCGTCCTGTCAGCCTTCGATGGCGGACCACTACGCGTCCAGGGTGAGTCCATTGAACTCTGCATCCTGGTTATGCCCCAGACAGCAGAGGCTATCCCACCCATCCCTGACTGGCTTGCCTCCTGTGGCATGCAATCCGCTTGCGCAAATGTGCATTACCGCTAATCTGGTGTGCGCCTGAACCTCCACCGTGAGTACCGCAACACTCGTTGTGGCCCTGGCAGCGCAGCCCGTTGATACCACCTCAGCCGACAAGCAGGTTCTTGAAGTCTTTGCTCAGACCAATGGCAAAGATCAAGTCTCTGTTCTCTTGCGCTGTGGCTCAACCTCCAGCGCTGCCGATGGGCTCAAGACCAAACAGCCCGGCAACCATCTGATCGTCTCCGGGGATCTCACTCTTGAAGACAACCAACCTGTGATCTTCTTGCGTAGCTTCTGCGAAGTGCCCGCAGATGTCTACATCAATGAAGTGACCGTCGTTGGCCGTCTTGCAGGTGAAGCAAAAGTCGCTGACTCCAACAAGTCTGCACGCCGCTCTATTGCCGTCAGTCGTTGGAACAACCGTGAGGAAGTCACGGATTGGTTCACGGTTCGTGGCTATGGCTATCAAATGGACAAGCTATTGAGCTCCCCCAAGGGTTCATTGGTTGCCATTACCGGCTCTATGGAGCAGCGCACAAACCGCGACGGGGAGCCCTACGCTGAGCTCAAAGGACGCAACATCCGCGTCTTCGAGCGCGGCAAAGGAGATAGCGGAGCCCCAAACATGGCTGCCGGCACCAAGGCCGTTGGCTACGAACATAAGGACTTCGAGAACTCCCTGGACTCCATGCCCGGCAGCTGGAGCAACGGATAGAGCTCCCCTCCACATATCAACCCGCGACACACTAAGCACCTAAAAAACCATGGGATTCCTACCTGCCGACTACCGCCCCACCTCTGGCACTCTCGAGACCAACAACAGCAAGCTCAATCGCTACTTTGACCCGGGCAAGCGCCTCAAGGACGGCGAATCCACCACCTTCCGCTTGTGTGGCCTACACGATACAGGCCATGTGATCGCTGGTTGGTCCTATTTCACCATGGAAGGTCAGCCCCGCAAGTTCCCTAAGTACCCCGAGGGCTTTGCAGAAGAAATTGGCCTAACCTGGGCCGGCAAAACTAATGGCACCGGCGAGAAAGATAAGCCTCGCTACTTCCTCTCCTTCGTCGGCCTCTCCAAAGAAGACGACGACTTCCTCATCTACACCTTCCAGCGCAAGGACCTGCGCGAGCAGCTGGAAGAGGTCCTAGCGCTCGAGGACTATCAGATCCTGCCTTCTGGGATGGCGAACTTCTACCTCACCCTGAAGCGCAAGGGAGCTGAGATGAACACTGCCTACACCTTGACCCCCACGCTCAAGGCCCCAAGCAAGGCTGACGAGAAGCGCTGGTCCGACGTGGCGGAATCCATCTGGTTGCCGGCGCTATACGTCAACGGCGATCCTTTCTCCGGTAAGCCCGCATCTGGGCGCCCCGAAGGTCTGCCGCCCACCCACCGCGATGAGCTCGGCGCCGACCACGAGGTTGCCACTGCCACTCCAGAGGCGATGCCGGCTGGGTGGTGAAGCAATCGGCCCCGGCTTGCAGCTTCTGTGCCCGCCGGGGCCTACTTAGGATGCTGCGCTATGCGGCGTACAACAGCATTCCGCTGCTATGCAATTTCCGCATTAACGCCCACAAGTGAGTCGCTGGCCCAAAATCTGCGCATACCTCTCGGGCCGCACCACGCGCGTATCAACGAGAGCACCACTCATCAGTAGACAGGATGTACTATCCCGACTACTGATGCGGCGCCTCCAATGCCTCCAGCAGACGAGTCGAGGACTCCTTGCTCCAGAGTCCTCCGCCTAGGTTCCTCGCCGCTTCTCGCGCCAGGTATCTAAGCGCCGACGGGTACACAACCAAAACCTGCTCGGCCATCTTCCGCGAGATCTCCCTGAGCTCAGCTTCGTTGGCTTTCTCTAAAGCTTGCAGGAATTGAGCCAGCCGCATGTGCTCACCCACCGTGGGCTCTAACCCGTTATCAACTCCACGCTCCGGGTGCATCTCATTCATGCCGGGGCACGCGACTTGTTACCCACGCTAACGATGAATCAGCTATCCGGTTCCTCCCTCACAGCACTGGCCACTCATTACCAACAGCATTTGCTCACAGCTACACCCTTCTCGCGCGCGCTCCGAGGGCACGGCCGAGGCGACATCCACCTGATTCGCCCTCAGGCCGGAGCATCTCTCGATGATCAGCACGCTGCCATGCAGTCCCTTGTTGACTCTGGCTTGCTTTCCGAATACCGGTACATTGACTCCAAACCTCAAGACGCCATCCTTGCCGTCCGAGCCTGATCCCGAAATCCTCGACGCGCTCTGCAAGGCCCGCAACTCAGCCGATGTCCGGGCCATTCAGCAGCGGTTCGAAGCGAACGACGTCCATGCCGCCTGGCCCTCTGTGCCACTCGTGCAGCGGTCGGCACTCTTGCTAGCTCGCGCTTTTAACGGAGACATCTTTCATGACCTCACCGCCACTGACTTCTGAGAATCTGACCCTCTTTGATACCAGCAAGCTCATCCTTGCTGAACTGCAAAATACCAATCGTCTCCTGATCAGGCTGATCGAAGGGCAACGCAACCATATCGACCAGCTCAACGACCTCACCTACCTGGTCAACGGCTTTACCTCGGGCGGCGCTTCCTTTAATGCCTATCAGTGCGACCAGATGACCCTGGCGTACCTAGCGCTCATGGGTCCCCTCCTGGCGCAACGCATGGACATGGGCGCTACCGACATCAATGAACTGATCAAAGGCGGAACCCTTCTGGCTCGGCAGTTGGTCGACGAGCTCAGTGCCTATCGCTCCCAGCAGGGCAGCTTCGACTACCTCGAAGAGCAAGCCGAGTTGATCAATGACCCCTGGAAGGGTGATCAAGCCGCGCAAGGAGAACCATGAGCAACTACATCTGCACCATCACCCAGGTCACAATTCACCGCAGTAGCGACAATCCGCTCAGCACTCCAGAAGCGACGGTCGTCTCACTCGATGACATGGGTGGCGGCTATTTCCTGGCAATCAAGCAGAACAACCATGGCACGGACAACTGCGTACTGCTCGATCCCGAGGAACTGCCCAAGCTGCAAGAGGCAGCTCAACTCTTGCTCAACCAGCCTGGCATCCACATCGACGCCAATGACCTCGAGGGTCTGATCGATGACTTAGACGCACGCGGACTTCTATGAGCAGCCCTCTTGAGCTCTATCGGCTTTGGCGTGACATGCAGGACGCGCACGTTGCCTACCGGGACGCCAAGAACAAGCTCACGATCATCGCCCGTGAAGCACAAGGCCTGGCCTCTCTGGTGGATGCTGATGGCTGCCGCTGGAAAATCACCGTCGGCTACGGCCCCACACCGATCGTGAACGTACAAGCCATCGCTCACCTCGATGATGTGACTGGACCACCAGGTTCTGCATCGATTCCTGAAACCTGAAGTCTTTAGTTGCGGTGTAACAGACTCGTTACATTAAATACAGCCGCACCTGCAGGGTGTCATTGCCATCACGCTTCAGTGTCAATGGCACCCGTTACTACCGCGCTGGCGATAATCCCGACAAAGCCTACCCCTCCGTCACCACCATCCTCGGCAAGACGGCATCTGAGTTCAGCAAGAAATGCCTCAGTGCCTGGCAGCTCAAGAATCCAGACGGTGCCGCACTTGCTGCTCAACGTGGCACCGCTATCCATGCTGCTTGCGAGGCCTACATCCGCGGCCTACCCACCGACATTCCTGATGAGTACAGGCCGTACTGGGATGGGCTCGCTAAGCACCTCGATAAATACGACTACTTCCTCTGGTCTGAAAAACCACTCCAACCACAATGGATGTTCTGCACCGGAGACGACGGCATCTCTCGCATCTGGTCCCATCAGTACGGCTACGCAGGCTGCCCTGACCTGATCGGTGTCCGCAATGGAGTCACCATCCTTGCCGACTTCAAGACATCTGTTGCCCCCTACTCCCGCTACTACCCCAAGGACAAGGACCGCACCGCCTTCTCTGGCGCCTCCAAATACTACAAGTGCGCCACGCAGCTCGCCGCCTACGCCCTAGCCAGCAAGGAAACCCTGGGCCTGCAAGTGGATTGCGCTCAGATCCTCGTCTCTACACCTGAAATCGATCAGTCTTTCTTCCTGCACGGCGACGACATTCAGCACTTCAAAGTCAAGTGGCTGCAAAAGGTCCGCAAGTACGGCGAGATCATCGAACAGGAAGCAGCAGAGCAGGCTGAGCTCGACGCTATGGCCGGTGAGTGCAAGGTCCTGCAGAGCGCCTGATAGAGCTGCGCACGCTACCACGCAGAACGTGCGACAAGGCTTACGCTTGGCAACCCCTTACTAGGAGGACTCTTGGCGAACATCGAACGCCAGAACCAGCACGAGACTCAATTCGACGCCTCGCAGTTCAAGCTCCAACCCGACGGCACCTTCCGGATCACGATCCGCGGCATGGCTTCCATGGCGGGAATCGACGACGGAGCCCTCGCGCGCAGTCTCAAATCAGCCGCTGCCGAGAATCGACTTCCTTGCGCCAGATCCCTTGTGGCACAGGGGTTCTGCCCCGCTGCCGTATCGACCTGGGGCGAGACTGGCGGGATCCCTGAGGACGCCGCTCCCTTCATCCTCGAGCACTACGCCTTCCACACCAGGACGCCTTCCGACCAGGCTCGCGCCGTGCTGCTCGCCTTCAGTCGCGTCGGCATCAACGCCTACCTGAAGGGCCGCCTGGGGATTCCCCAGCGGGAGAGCGCGCCGGCTTCCGTCCCGCAGCTCGCCAACATCAATACTGCTCTGGAGATCCTCAAGTTCGGCTGGGAGCTCCTTGAAGATAAGGGGATGTGCGACGACCGGGACCGCCTTGAATTCAAGCGCGATGCTCGGATGCTCGTGCAGGCAGCTGCTGTCGTTTCAGGTCAGCTCCCAGGGACCAAGGCGGGCGTTCTCGCACCAGCAGAGGAGCTCCCTCGCTTCGATGGCAAGGTCGTCGACCCCGAGACCCCTCTGACCATTATCGAGTTCTGCTCCTGCTATCTCGCATCCGACGAAAGCCGCGCTGCCAGTCGCGCTGACGCCAACATCGGACGCAGCGTGCACTCCGCCTACAAGGCCCGCCACGGCAAAGAGGCCTCAACTACTACACATCTGTCCGTGAAGGCCGGAGCCGGACGCAAGCGCCTCAGCTTACCGGTGTTCGGGGCTTCAAAGAACGGCAGTGCTGTCAGTCCTCGGGTCTACCTACCTTGCGACTGGGACCTGATCCTCGAGGATCTGCGTCTTCGCTCCATCCTCACGCCAGATCGGGCTGCCGCACTCCGCTCCGAGCTGCAGCAGTTCCGCCATGGTCAACCCGCCTGATCACTCATGAGCGAAAAGACTGCCTTCGTGCCTCGCGAGTTTGCCAGCATCATTCGCACTGTCTATACGGTCGACCTCGGTGACGGCCCCGTCGTGATACATGCGCTGGATGCCATCGCCAGTGATGGATCAGCTTGGTGGAAAGTTCTCGCTCCAACGGAGGAAGACTCCACGGAATGGCGCTGCCACGAAGATCTACCTCACAGGGAGACCTAACAGCATGCCGGCCCGCCTGCTGACTGGCACTAACTGATCCACGCACAGAACACCACGCAGCCGCGGCTCCTTCATCCGAGCTGCGGCTTATTTTCGTCCCTACAAGACATGCCTTCCATCTCGAAAAAGTCGATTCGCCGGGGCATCGTGCAACTACTCCGCGAATACGGCGAGACTGTTAACGAGCATCATCCCTGCGCTACGGGCATCCTCGATATCAAGTCGGAGACCTGCGCGATCGCCGTTCGTCACGCCATGCAATGGGAAACAGCGCTGGGGCAGTCCATCATCCATGGCACTGCGCTGGGCCTGCAACCTGAGGTCGTCCTTTATGGCGATGCTGCGTACGAACCCATCGTCGATATCTGCACCGGGCTCGGTGTTGCATGCTCCACCTACCCGATTTCAGGAGGCTATGCCATGCGACTGATTGACGGCATCGGTTGCTAGAAGCACTGCAACTACGAAGAACTTGGAGCAGTCATCCGCAACATCCGAAACGCTCACTGGAACTAGCCAGCTCACCTGGTGCCATTGACTCTTCTCCCTAGACTTCATTGATATGCAGCGCGGGGATGCTGTCAACTCAAACCCGGCTGCGCGTTGAGTTCATCTGTGATCGCATTGCTAAAGGCGCTTCCGTTGAACTCAATGACATGAGCTGGGTGCAAAAGCTCGCAGATCGCAACCCAACTGTCGCCAGCTGGCTACGCAAAGCCCGGCGCGCTGCAATCCAAGGAGAGCAGCCCAGCAACCTCGATCAGTTCTGCCAGGCCCTCGACATTGGCGAACCCGATCCTGCCGATCACCTCAGCGGCGCCCAAGATCCCGTCACCCTGGCTGAATGGTTCAGCAGCAAGCAGAAGTGGTTCAGAGGTAGCTGCTGACTACCGGAAGAACAGACCGCCAGCCTCTGAAATGCCCAGCTCCGGCAGGGCGAACGGTCCAATCTTCCACCGACCACCCCGACGCCTTGCCGCTTCAGCCCTCAGTAATTGCTGGTTTGCACTTGGCCCCTGGGCGCCATAGGCAGCGGGGTTGTCGCGGCGATCAATCGCCACCTGCTGCTTGGTCATTGGCGTACTGCGCTCCGCTGTTGCTGCCAACGGAATAGCGGCCAGTGGTGCCGCGATCACTGGGGCCGCCTGCAGGGGTGCCGTCATCCCGCGTTTGGCCAGCTCGGCTAATACCTTCTTGGTGCCTGCCTCGATGACTCCACCTGCTGCTACAGAAGCACTGCCGCTCAGGGCCGCATCGTCGTAAGCACCGCGCTGCAGGGCATCGTTGATCGATGGATCCAGCGCCAGGCCCAAGCCCACTGACAAGCCTGCACCGCTCTGACGGCGCAAGAAATCACCAGCCCTGTGCTGACTGTTGATCAGTTTGGGATTCACCTCAAAGTGCGTCGTCGGACTCCAGTCCCCAGTCCGCATGAACAAGCGCTGCTCATCCGACACCGTCGATGCACCCGCGCCAGGTTCAAGGAACACCGATCCGATCCCGCTCCTGCGCAGGTTGGCCGGATCAGCCTTGGTCACCTGGAACTGCTGGAAGATCGGCAGACTCCCCGCCTTGCGCGTCGAGGTCCCCAGCGCTGGCACCGGCGTGGCTAACTCCTGCAGGGCCTCGGCTGTTGGCTTGCCGACTGTTTCGGCGTAGGTGTCCGCAAGCTCTTTGAACGCCTTACCTGGATCGCGCTCGAAGTCACCCACCTCCGGCTTGATCCCCATCTCATTGAGCTTGGTGTAGATATCACCGGCAGAGACTTCGGCTCTTGCTGCGATCGCCTCTTTCGGGAACATCACATCCCCGCCTTCCACCCGCCGCTGACCCCAGCCACGCTCATCGGCCAGCGTCTCATCCTTGACGACCTCGCCGGTGGTCATGAAGCTCCGGCGGGCTTCTTCTGGCAGGTCAACCGCCAGGAAGTTCACCGCTGGATTACGGGTCTGCTGTCGCCCTCGGTTGTAGTTGCCGACCGCGTAACCAAACTGCGGCTCCTTTGGATTCGCCCAGATGTAACCCTTCTGTCCAGCCTCTCCCAAGTCTTCAGCGGTTAACCCCTCATACGACAACCGCCTGGGCTGCGGCGATGGAGAGACCGTGATCTGACGGCTCAGTGTCGGACGTTCTTTCGCGCGTTCAGCCAGTAATTCATTAAAGCCACCTGCCCCTGATAGATCCGCTGCCTCAAATTCGCTATAGCCAGGCGGCACATGCTCATTAACCCTCTTAAACGAATCATCCGTGATCAGTGCATACGGCCCGTTATTCATGTAACGCTCCCGCAGCACAGGGTCTAAATCCTTGGCGCCCGCATCATTCAAGGCAATCGCGCGCTCAGCCTGCAGTGCCGTGAATCGATCTGATGGAGCTAGACCCATCGCAGCCATGCCGGCACTAGCTGTACCCAGCATTCCAGCCACGCCGAGGCGACCTTGCTCTTCTAGTCGCTCCCTTAATTCCTGCTCCTTCTGCAATCGCGCCGTGCGTGCTCGATCTAGTGCCTCTTCTCTGCTAGCCACGCACTTAAAGCCACGCGTGAGTAATTCTACGAAAGCCCACTAGAGCACTCAACTACCGAGTTGAGGCATGCCTTTCTTCCTCTACTTCTGCTCTTGGCTGAAGTAATGCAGTCAATCCATACAAGCCCAGCACTCCACCAGTAATCGGTAGTCCCCAGCGCATTGCCATACGTCGGCCACTCAGGCCTTTTTCCGGTTGTGCTGCCTCCGCTTGTTCAATCGCAGCCTTGAATGCCGGCAACGCAGACGACAACGGTCCCACGCCGAAGTTCCGATTGCTTGCACTCTCAGGCTCAGGGTTCTTGGACAGCACTCTGCCGTAGATCCGTTGCTGTGCACCCTGTACGGCCAGCTCATGATCGACGCCCAGCCCCCTCAGCTTGCGGTAAGCCAATGAGTAATTATGCGCAGTCGGATTACTGTTGTAATCCCAAGTCAGCTCAGCCGCGGGACCGCTCCATCCCCAATCACCAGGAACTGGCTTGCTCATGCCTTCCATGACCACTTGCAGCTCCAGTAGCCCGGTGTTGTCGGGTCGGTCTTCTCATCACAATTGTGGCGCGCTTGAAAGTTGTCATTGCGCTCCTCATCACCATGACCGCCGCGGCCACTCGGGCCATTGCGGTAGTTCTCCATCGATGGATCCCCGAAGCGCACGATCTTATCTTCGCCGTCGTCCTTCACCAGGACGGCGAACTTCTTGCTGTCACCTGGCGTTCGCTTGGGCTTGTTGTACCCAGCGAAGACTTCACCGGCATATCGCTTCTGCGCCATTACTTGCCGTCCCCTTTCTCAGGCACACAGGCGGGCACCTTCTTGCCGTCCTTCATCTTGAAGCCGTACGCCTCATAACCCTTCCAGCAGGCGTCCTTAAGTTTGTCGCCAGCTTTGCGTACAGCCATGATCAGGACACTCCTTTGAGCTGTGCTTCAAGCTCACGGATTTTGCGGTCTTTAGGGCTCTCCATACCTAACTGCTGCGCAAGCAGTGATCCAGCAGCTAAGCCGCCAAGGATTCCGACCTCGTCTCCAATCATCCGGCCAACTGCGCGACCAACTTGCTCACCAGTAATTGACGGCGCTGGATTCAACAGTGAACGCAACGCATCACCAGGACCCTTCCCTTTCAGAAGCCCCTCAAGACCTTCCAGCTCGGCGGGATCCAGCTCCTTCTGCAATCGATCCGCGGTTGATGCAGCCGATGCAATCATCTCATCAAGACTACCGGCAGCTTTACTTGCAACCAACTTCTCCACCAATTCATACTCGGCGAGCTTTTTCATCGCCTGCTCTCTCATCTCAGGTGGCATGGCTCTCACGGTTTCCGCAGCGGCGGCGGCAGTACGGCCTGCTTGGACAGATGGCATCATTTGCTCGAACAGATCCGCCGACACGCCATATCTCTTTGCGAATCCGGCCGGATCATCCATCGCCTCACGAGCCAGTCGCGATGACGTTTCATTGACCAGGGCCTCCTGTACAGCAGCCTTCATTACCGCGCCCTGATCCCGCAACCCCGCAGTTGTAGTTTCAGAGCCGAGGGTCCGCGCCAGATTCGCGACCATCGAATCTTGCTGCTGCAAGGCTTTTGGTTGAAGCTTTTTACCAATCGAAGCGCCAATCCTGCGGCCAGCCATCCCCAGTCCAATACCACCAGCAATCGCAGCTGCCGTCTTGAGCGCGATCTCGCCAGCACTTTGCTCGCTACCTAACTGCGAGGCGCCCGCCATCAAGCCGCCAACACTTCCCTCTAGTAGCTCCTCCCCCAGCGGATCATGCAGGAGGAAGCTAATCAGTTGCGAACCGGCTTTACGTTCAGCCATTCCTACACACCTTTTAGAAACGGCGGCAGTTGCTCGGCGCCATTCGGATTCTTGAGCAGTCTTTGCCGCAACTTCTCACGCATGATTGGATCGTTCGCATTATTGATTCCCTCTACGTCGCGACCCGGGATCTTCGGGTAACCCAAATCAAAACTCGGGCTACCTGCAATTAATGCATCACCGCCACCGAACTGTTCCGCAATCGCTATGACCTGCTCTGGCTCCAACCCAAATGCGGCTCCGGCAAACACGGTCTTATTCCAAGTATTCACAGTCTAAAGATCTCGCTAATATCAACTCAGCAGTCACACGCAACAGCTTGCGTTTGCACTGCACCTGGGCGCCGTCTGCGCTCGCGGGTCTCCGGGAGAAGCTAACACCGGAGATTCGCCTTTCTCTTCTAACATTACTCTGTTCCCGCTCTGCTTCTGCATCGGGCCGCTCCGGGTTTACCCACTTCTACTCTCTGCCAGTAGAGGCCCCGGAGGCGATAGCGCCCAAGCCTCTGTGCATCCTCGAGGTGTCTCACGCTTGGGCCATCAAGGTCGGTAGCCCAAGTAGAGGCAGCGGAGACAATCCGAACTCAGTGCTGGTTCAAATCCAGCCCGGCCGCTTCTCGATACATTGAACGCAGGGGTAACTCCCTGGCCAAGGTGATCGCACAACCCCTCGCCTTAAGCCAGCGGGGGTCTTTCTTCACCCAGTCCGAGCCAATGGATAGGACGGTCACCTGCTACTGCAGGGGCGATGCGGGTTCGATTCCCGTCTGGGTGCTGTCAGAAACTTGCACGTCAACCACCAGCGCTGGTGTTTAGGCGTCGTTTATCGCTCTCCCATAATCCCAATAAAAAGGGCGGACCCTCAACCAAGAGTCCGCCGCGGTCTTTCGCCTGCAAACCATAGCACTCGCTGCATGGGCTACGCAATCGCCTCACGCTTGCGAAACGCCTCGATCACTGCCTCCGTCTCGTAGTTACAGGCAATCCCGAACGCCTCTGCAAGCTCCTCATCAAACTCACCACTGACCGCCAATCGTTCAAGGGCCTCGTCTCCCAGACCCATCCGCTCCCGCCACTTGTCACTCACTCCGCATTCCTTCAGTTCCTCGATCGGCCAGGTGTAACGCTGAACCTCGGGCGCGGGTGGCAGGGCTTGCACTTCGACAGATCCCGTCATCCACCGCTGCCCCGCATCCGTAAGCGACGCCATCAAACGTGGCAAGTCAGCCTGCCCAGCCTCGCTGCGGATCCAACTCTCGACCGACTCGACACTCACCTCTGTCACGTAATGACCATGGACGTAATAGGCCACCAGCGCATCGAGTGTCACTCCGAGTTCCCTGGCAAGCGCTGCCTGAATACCAGTGCCCACCCGCAATGGTGCCACCGAACCGCGCAGGTACTTGGTCAGCGACCCGATCGTGATTCCAATCCGCTCGCACAATTGCCGCTGACTCAGCCGGCCGGACACCATTGCCTGGTGCAAGCAATTGACAAAGCGGGCGATCTGTTCCCGCTCAGCCGTTGTATGCGGTGTCAGTTTTGCCATAGCTCGCACCTTGATTTCAGTACATTAGTCGTGTGACGCGCCATGTGTCGCGCCTCGTGAGCCACGTCGCAAATCGTCGTGATCGCCTGGGACGCAAGGGTTTTTGCCCGCTGCATTGTGCATCCGTGTCGCGCGGCACGTGACTGACAGGTCTTGCGCGCTCCGCTATGGTGCACGCCACTGCAGACACTCTGCCCACTGCAGCGGTTTCACATGTCCTCTACACCCGCTTCCTTTTCGATTCACGCCACGATCCGTAACAAGCCTCCGCGCTGGCAGCCTGAATTCGCATCTGGCTGGCAACCGCAAGGTGGTGGCCTCGAGGGTCTCCGCGATCACGTCACTGCAGGGGGTGCCTTCATCCCAGCAGTCATGAATTCAGAGCACCGCAACTCAGCAGCCTTCAAGTACGCAGACCTCGCCGTCGTTGACATTGACCACGGCCTCACCCTCGAAGACTTCGCCGCTCACCCCCTCGCCGCCAGCTCCTCCTTCGTTTACACCACTGCCAGTCACGCCCCGGATCACCCGCGTTTTCGTGTCGTCTTCCGCCTGCCGCGCTGCATCGACAATCCAGATCTCTACAAAGCTCTCGTCGGCATCCTCTCCGCAGCACTCGGTGGCGATAAGTCCTGCACTGACCCCTGCAGGCTTTTCTATGGCTGCGACACCGCCGAAGTTCCCCATTGGCAACCCGACGCCATCCTCCCTGACGGCATCATCACGGACGCATACGCCAAAGTCGCCGCTACTCAAGTCCGTCAGCAGTTGGACTCGGTGTACGACGACGACACCTTGGCTCAGGCTGCCTACGTCCTCGAAAACGTCTTGCGTCCCACAGAAGACGGCGAACGGGATCGCTTCATCAAAGTGACCGCTGCTGCCTGCTCCGGCGGCGAAGCTCTCCTCGCCCCATGGCAGAACTGGGCATCGCGCTGTCATCACACTTCCGGACACCGCGCCAAACAAGGCAGCGAGCGCTTCTTCTGCGGCTTCCGTAACACCCGCTCTAGTGTCACCACCCTCTTCTACCTAGCCGGGCAGGACGATCCCGGCTGGCATTCATCATTGCCGCAAGAGCTCCGCAATACCGAATACAAGCCACCCAAGACCCATAAGGCCTACGGCTATGAGCACGAAGACTTCGCCATGGCCCCCTACGACGATCCCTTCGATGCAGCTCAGGCCATGGCAGATCTAGAGGACACTGCTTCCCCCAGCCTGTTTGATGCAGAGAAGCCATGGGCCGTCATTCCGAAACCTGCCAGCGCAGCAACCCAGGTCGCACCGCGCACCGCTACTGCTCCAGTCGCGCCAGCTCCCAACGAACCGCCGCCGATTCCCGACTTCGACGACGACTTCGATGACGAGGGAGATGAAGACGACGAGTTCCTGCGCCTCAGTGGCCTCTATGAGGACGGGCCGTCGATCGATCTCGACAACCTCGAGCCTCCCGCTGCTCACGCCAACATCGATCGCCACCTACCAGTAGTCCCGAGGCGCCGTGGTCGTGGTCAAGGCAACGTCCCTGAGAACCTTGTCGCCGCCATTCATCACCACCTCATCCGCCTGTACCCAGGACTGCGGCTCAACATGATGAACCAGGACCTGGAGTACGGACCCCTGGATCGAGCAACCACGATCCAAGACATCACAACGGCCTACTGCCGCATCAGTCGGGACGCCAACTTCACCTTTCCGAAGCAGGCAGTGATCGATGTCGCCAACGTCATCGCTTACGAAAACCGTATTCACCCCGTCAAGGCCTACCTCAACCACTGCCTGAC
>JACCDZ011683836.1_pt1 | contig 31466 bp, 24 predicted proteins | sample 7449551 | NCBI WGS metagenome assembly JACCDZ01 (sample SAMN15323452, study PRJNA562643) | freshwater metagenome | isolation source: river surface water | place: USA:Blue River Watershed | collected 2017-08-18 | reverse complement strand
TCAAATACATTAGAATCTTCACAAATAAACAATGAATTTTTAATTATTATGATTATATTATTGTCATTATGTGTAAGTTTTATTATTATTATTATATTTGTGATGAACACTGAAGATATAGATTCATAATTGATGGACTGTTTACAATTATATTACTAGAAATATTAAAAGAATTATAATGTATCGTATACATCAGTTATATCACTGACTAATTTATCTACATTTTTATATGATTCAAAATTACCAGATATAACAACATTAAAATTACTTTCTAAATCATCATAATAATGGAAATGTATGGATAAAGTTTTTGGATTTCTATTATCATCAACATTCCATGATATGTCATTTGTTTTAGAATTATTAGGTAAATGACCTTGTAAAAGTTTTTTGAAAATATTTGGTATATTTTTTATATTATATGTGTTTGCAAAAAAATTATCTCCTTCAGTTGTTGTAATTGATATAAAAAATTTACGTAACAATAAATATATTTGATAATAATCTTTATATTCTCTTTTTAATAAACTTTTACTAATTACATTACAATTATCACGGAATCTAGAACTACTATTACATAATCCTTGTATTTCATCAATATTTGCTTTTGTTAAAATATCTTGAATTAATTCGTTTGGTAAATTTTTCATTTTGTAGATAAATTGTATATTATATTATATATTAGATAAATTATATATAATAAAATTTAATATAAAATTGTTTTTATTAAGCATAACCTTGCCAACTTTCTCTTTCTGAACCATCGTTGTTTGTATTAAAAGTTCTAAAAGAACTATGTCTTTGATCAGAATATATATCAAAATATTTATTTTCACCTGATTTTTTTATTCTTAAAAGATTTCCTCCATCTGAACAAATTTCGTGACTACCTAAATAAAGACATGAATTTTTACCTTCTCCGATTTTTAAAGATTTTGTAGCATACATATTTTCTGTAGCAAACCCCATACCAGAATGATTATCTTGTAGATTTACATGTCTAATAACTTTATCTGAATCCATTCTTAATACATGTTCACCCCATTTTAATTTTTTATTATTTGATGGTGTAATACAATCACCATTTGCACACCACATTGTACCATTTTTAATATCTGAACGTGTATAAAAATCAACAGGTATTTTTTGATCTATCTCTGCTTTCGTATAAAAATTAACAGGTATTTTTCTATCTACCTCTGCTTTTGTATAAAAATCAACAGGTATTTTTCTATCTATCTCTGCTTTTGTATAAAAATCAACAGGTATTTTTTTATCTATCTCTGCTTTTGTATAAAAATTAACAGGTGTTTTTTTCAAATTTTCAAATTTATTATCTATTTCTTCTTTTGTATAAGAATTAGTATTTCCCATTATACTTATAAGTTTATATTTTTTATTTTTGTATTTTATTATAATTTTGTATCAAATTCTTCTTTTGTATAATCTAAAAATATACCAGATGTACTTGATTTATAACCACGAATTGTTAATTTTCCAGTATCTATATTCTGATGACAATCTTTGCATAAAACTACTAGATTAAACATTTTATTTTTGTGAAAATGCTTATCGTTAACAAATCCTAATTCATCACAATTTTTCTGTTCATTTATATGATGTGTGTCTAATGGAATTTCTCCACGCTTTGGTTTATAACCACAAACTTGGCATTTATCTAAAATTTTTTTTTTATTATACCTACTTCCCTTTGATTCTAAAATACCCATTTTATTATTCGTTATTTTATTTCTAATACTAAAAGCTAAATTTATAAAAGATTCGTTTTGAATAATTGATTTACATACTTCTAAACCATATAAATCGCTACCGGAACCTGGTTTAAGAATTCTTTCAAATATGATAACATCATCACGTGTTTCAACACTTAAATGACAAATATTAATTCTAGAATCATTTGATATAATATCAATTTTACATAAATCGTGTAAATGTGTTGTAAAGAAAAATTTTGTATTCGATTGTAAAAGATAATGTAAAGTAGTAGCTACCATAGCACTACTACTATTTACTTCAGTTCCTCTACATAATTCATCTGATAAAACTAATGTATTTTGACTACTACATTCTAAAATCTTTTTTAAACCACACATTTCACTAGTAAAACTACTTTTATTTGCAAATAAATTATCAGTTAAATCTACTTGAGAAATTAATGTATGAAATGGTGAATATTCAAAATTATTTGCAGGAACATATAAACCACATTGTGCCAATACAATTGCTACACCTAAAGATCTCAATAAACTTGATTTACCACTACTATTTAAACCATATACTAACATTCCTAATGTTTCGTTTGATAAATTAATATCATTTGGGATATATTCTGTATCATCGTTAATAATCTCTATAATAGGATGTCTTAATTTTGTACATTTAATATATGATTCATTGTAAAATACACAATTCGGTTTACAATATTTATTTTTAATAGAGCATTTCATATTGCTTAATGAAACATCTATTAATTCTATAAATTTTGTTAAACTTTGAAATACATCATTGTAATTTTTATAATATTCTTGTAATTTTTGAATATAAACTGTTTTTACTCGTTTTGATAATAACTCTCTTGTTTTTATTAATAAATTTGATTTTTGTGTTAAATCTTCAGTTGTAAATTTACAAGTATTACTTGTTTGTTTCATATTAAAAGAAATATCTTTACACTCTTTAATTAATTTTTGATAACGTATTTTTGTACATGTAAAAAAATAACCATCGTTATCTGTAAAACCTAATTTAATCGCTTGTGATTTATCACGTTTTTCATTTATAATATTATCAAATCTAACTCGAATTTCTTCAATGTTTTCTTCTAATTTTTTTATATCATTGTCAATTTTATCTAATTCTACAATAATATTTTTGTTGAAAAAATTTAAAAAATCTTCAATTGATGTATTTAAACTAATTTTTCTCATAATATCTAAATTAAAACATCGTTTGTAATCTTCTATATATTTTTCCATTTTTTCTAAAATAACTTCGCTTGGTAATGTTTTCATTAAAAACGCATTTGAATTTACAATTTTAAATAATGCTGTAATGTTAATATAAGAATTATGTAATTTTTCAAATTCAAAGGGATGTAATGAATCCAAACCCATTTTTCTATGAAGTCTATCAAAGTCAATAATTTTTGATAATATATTGTTTATTTCACTTATATTTGTATCATCTAATTTAGAAAATTCATCTGTTAAATCATATCTAAATTTAATAATATATGGATCTCTAAATGGTTTTGATAATATTGATTTTAAATGACGTCTTCCAATCGATGTTGATGTATAATTTATAACATCAAATACACTTGAAATTCTTTTGTCAATAATTGATTTATTAGGTAAAATATTTAATTGACTTATTGTATTTAATTCTAATGATAAATTACAATCATCTTTTATAATGTTTGGAACAGATAAATTTGAAATATATCGTAAATCATGTTTACTCATAAAATCTAATAAATACATAAAATTAATCCTAGATACTTCTTTTTCATTTAATCCTAAATATTCAACTGGTTCTATTAAACCAAAATCTATATGTTTATAAATTTGTTTAAAATATTCGTTTTGATATATTTTTTTATTATATTGTTTATATATATTATCTGATTTATTTATAATCTGTGTTTTGTATATATAATTTTCCATAATAGATTTTTCTCTAAAAAATTTTTCTATAGATGTTAAAAATGAAACGGAGTTATTTTCATAATCTATAATGTTAATTTTAATTTCTTTACAATTATATCTTGATAAAATTTTACCTAAATCATCTAAATTACTTCTAAATTCATTTCTTTTTAATTGTAAAATATTTTCAGTAATATCGATTGTATTTGTAGTATTATTAACAGCACAAACTGAATAAATAAGTATTTCATTTTTATAAGATTGTGTTTTTGATAAAACAAATTCCAAAGTAATTCCTAATAAATATGTTTCTGTATCATCATATGTTTCTAAATCTGGTGATTTCAAACAAGGTGAATGTACAGCTACAATTCCTCTTTTTACTAATTTATTTTTTTTTTCAGAACTTGATTCTAATTGGTCAACTATAACAACTGTATAATTATTCTCCAATAATGGATTTAAATATTTTGGTAAATAAGCAACTCCAAAACCACAAAAATCAGGAAAAGCTCTTGTACTACCTTCTTCTGAACGTTTTTGTTTATTTTTATTTGAAAAATCACAACGAATAATTTCTGCTATAACACTCGCATTTCCTATTTTTTCTTTAACATTATCTACTTCGTATACTTCATAAAAACTACCACAGGCATATAATACACAAGTTCTCTCACCATATTCATTTATACTTTTTTTATAAATGTCAAAATATTCATCAATCATATCGTGTGGCATTTTTTATCTTTATATTTAATTTAACTTGTTTTTAAATTAAATAAAAAACGGTAAAGAGGAATTAAATAGCGAGGTTACTTGGAGAATGTATTGCTACTATTTCTTTTTTATAGTCGATATTATCAACAATAATTACTGTATAAGCATCTTCTACCAATGAAGGAATTATCATGTAAAATGATTTTTTATTTATAATCTTTTTTGTCAATTTATTTAAAAATCTTGCTTGATAAGTATCTTCAGATAATTGAAATAATATACAAGTCCTTTTCCCATATATTTCTAAACAATGTTTATCAAATATACTATTCTTATCTTCATTTGATTTATGACTGCATTCCAAGGCGAGTCTTATATCAATTGATATATTATCTTTTAAACTATATTGTATAGTTTCCATAATAAATAAAAGTAAAATTATATATTATATTAAACATACAATTATTTTTAAATATTTTAATTTTAATATATATTAATTATATGATACAAGAATTGAGAAAATATAGATTTCAATTTGAGAAACCTTATATTAATAATGAATCTTTAGGTATTGCTTTATTCGATTTAGTTATAACTTTTGTAATTGCTTATATATTTCAAGGATATATATTAAAAATTTTAAACATAAACCGTAGAGTTTATTATTTAATGTTAATACCTTTGGGTGTCATAATTCACATTTTAACTAATCAAAACACATTTTTTAATAGAAAATTATTTGAAAAAGAATGGAATTTTTATAAAACCTTATTTCTTATCTTATTATTTTTTTTATTAAGAGAATTTGTAAAAATATAAATATTTAATTTAACACGTATTATTTATTATATTTTTTGGTCATTTTTTACTAAATTTATTAATTTGTAAAAAGGGTTATTTTTTTATAATCTAATTTTTTTTTTATTTATGTATAATATAAATAACTATGGAATACGTTCGACAAGCTCAGTCTTTTACTGAAAGAATGCTAAAATATCCAATGTCTAATCCTTACATTATGGCAATATTAAAAGTGACATTGATTCTTTATGCAGTTAGAATTGCACCAAATCCACCAGAATATTTACAAAAATTGTTTGAAAATACATTTGCAAAAATTGCCTTAATTTTTGTTATTATATATCTAAGTGAAAAAGATATTCAATTGGCTTTGTTATTATCTGTTATTTATGTTTTGGGTATGAATTTGTTGGCAGGTAGAGGATTGTTTGAATCATTCAGTAATTATTCTGCAGAATATAAATCATCTGGTGCTAAATTGTTAGAACCAAGAACAATGTTGTATCCTGGATGTGAAAATATTACTATGAATGATTTGTATAAAGCTTTTGAAGGAGATTTGAAAAAATTCAATACAACTGTTCAATATGCATTCCAAGATCTTATGGCTAGATCAAAAACAAAAGATACAAAAGAACTTGTTACAAAATTAGCATATGCAGCTGGATTACCATATAATTTGTCATTTGATAAACCAGAAACAGCACCTTATATTGCTACTTTACTTGTAAATTATGGTTTCATTATAAAAGAAAATTGTCAACCACCACAATAAATTTAAATGCATTTTCATTAATTAAAAAAAAATGAAAATGATATTTTATTATTGTATAATTAAATGTATATAGGTTTTTGGAATGAAAATACTCAATATAAAAGAGGAGATATTGTTTATGTAGATGAATTTAAAGAATATTATATATGCGATTTAGACCATAAGTCAGATAATTATTTTCTTCCATCAAAAGAAGATTTGTATTGGATTTATATTTCAAATGTATTCCTATCAGATTTAATAGAATCAAATAATATAAATAAAAAAAGAAATACATTAAAAATAGCAACACTAAAAAAGAATATATCTAAAAATATTGAAAAAACTTCATATTCTGATAATGAAGAATATACAGAAAATAAAACAAATGGATTAAAAAGAAAATTAAAATCAATTGAAAAAGATTTAGATGAATACAAAAGAAAAAAAATATGTAAAGATAATACTGTTAATTCATTACGTGATCAATTGTTATTAATGGATTTAAATATGGATATTAAAACATTTTTAATAGACAAATATGATTCAACTCAAAAATTAACAGGTAGTGATTATTCTAAAAGTATGAATTGGCTAAGGACAGTTAGTAAAATTCCATATGGAAAATATAAACCATTACCAGTTAATATTACAAATTCACAAGAAGAAATAAAAGAATTCTTTCAAACAGTAAAATCAAAACTTGATAAGAATATTTATGGTCTGGAAGATGTTAAACAAGAAATTTTAGAATTTGTTGCAAAAAAAATAACAAATCCAAATAGCAAAGGACATGTATTAGCATTATACGGACACGCAGGTGTTGGCAAATGTTTTAGTAAAAATACTCCAATTTTAATGTTTGATGGAACTATCAAAATGGTACAAGATATTGTTCCAGGAGAATTATTAATGGGTGATGATTCTACACCGAGAACTGTATTAACATTGGGTCGTGGTAAAGATACTATGTATAAAATTACAAATGTTAAAGGTGAAAGTTATACTGTAAATTCAGAACATATTCTTTGTTTAAAATATTCAACAAATAAACATATTTCACACGATAAAAAAAATAAAAGATTTAGAGTCAGATGGTTTAATAATAAAGAAATAAAAATATGTATAAAAGATTTTTATTATAATAATAAAGATAAAGAAAACAATGTAGTTTTAGATCAAGCAAAAAATTTTTTAAATAATATAAAAGAAGAAAAAATATGTGAAATATCTGTTAAAAAATATTTACAACTATCACAGACAATTAAAAATCAATTAAAAGGTTATTCTGTTCCTGTTAATTTTATTGAAAAAAAATTAGACTTTGATCCTTATATTATAGGTTTATGGTTAGGTGACGGTTCTCAAGACGGTACAACAATTTCTTGCCAAGATTCTACCATATTAAAATATTTATCATCTGAATTACCAAAATACAATTGTTATTTACAATATAATGGTTCAAAATATGATTATAGAATTAATGGATTAAAAAGTAATGGAAGATTAGGTGGAAATAACAAAATGTTAAATACTTTAAAAAAATACAATTTAATTAAAAATAAGCATATTCCACATATTTATAAATGTAATAATCGTGAAAATAGATTGAAATTATTAGCTGGATTAATTGATAGTGATGGAAGTCTTTTACATGATAAATCAGGTTATGAAATTTCTCAATGTTTAGAACATGAACAAATTATTGATGATATTATTTATTTAGCACGAAGTTTAGGATTTGCTTGTTATAAAAGAAAGAAATATACTTCTTGGACATATAAAGGAATTAAAAATTATAGAGAAGCCTGGAGAATTTCTATTAGTGGAGAAGGTATTGAAGAAATACCAATTATTTGTAAAAGAAAAAAGGCAAATAAAAGACGTCAAATTAAAGATGTATTAGTATCAGGAATAACTATAGAAGAATTACCAGAAGATAATTATTATGGGTTTATGATAGATGGTAATGAAAGATTTGTTTTAGGTAATTTTATAGTTACTCATAATACAAAGATTATTCGTTCTTTAGCAGATGCTTTAGAATTACCATTTTATCAAATCAATTTTGGAGGTTTAAATGACGCAGCTGTTCTAATTGGACATAGTGAAACATATGTTGGTTCAAAACCTGGAAAAATAGCTGAAATTATTACAAATAGTGATTATATGAATCCAATTATTTATCTAGATGAAATTGATAAAATTAGTGAATCTAAATCTGCTGAAATTTTTGGTATTCTTACACATTTATTAGATGAAGAACAAAACATAGCATTTCAAGATAATTATTTATCAAATATCCATATTGATTTATCAAAAGTATTTTTTGTATTGGCATTTAATGATATCACACGTGTAGATGAAATTGTATCTGATAGATTGAAAATTATATATATAGATCCACCATCTGTACAAGATAAAGTAATTATTTGTCAAGAAAAAATGATACCTGAAATTATAAAATCTATAAATCTAAAAGATGATTATACTATAGTTATAGATAAAGAAGTTATAGAATATATCATTTTAAATAAAACAACACAAGAAAACGGAGTAAGACAACTAAGAAAAAACATTGAAAAAATTATTAATAGACTTAATTATGACATTTTAATTGGAAACTTGGAACAATTAAAAATAGAAAAATCTCAAGAAAATCAACTAATTGTTGTTACAAGATCTTATATTGATGAAATATTGAAATCACATCAAAATGATAAAAGTTATATGAATATGTACATTTAAAAGTTATATAAATATGTACATTTAAAAGTTTATTAATTTACTATTAACAATTAGTTTATTATTAACAATTAGTTTTACTATTAACAATTTATTGATTTACTATTAACATATAAAAAGCAATTAATATAAATAAAACTCCTATATATGTTTGTCTTTGATCTTTTTTTAAAATTATTTGTAAATATTCTGTCCAAGATATATCTTTTGGTTTTGTAAATAAATCATTGAAGAAACCTATAAAACTTGATGAAATATTTTTAGTAATATCTTTTATACTTAAATTACTTATACTTGTTGTTTGATTTTTATTATATTGTTCTTCTATTACATCATTTGCTAATTTATCTAATTCTTGTAGTTCTTTTGTTTTTTGTTCATTTGGGATAAATGGATTTGTAGTTATTTTACTACGTTCTTGTTGTAAAATTGGTTGGGTATTTGATATATTTGCTATTTGATTAATTGACATTTATATTATAATTATAAAAAATGTAAATGTAATTTTTAAAATTTAATAATTTTATTCATATGGTGTATTTGTATGAGTTTCTGATCCTTGATGTTGTTCATATGAAATAGAACCTACATTGGATTGTTCATAAGTATATGTATTTGAAATATTAATTGGTAAAGATGTACTTGTAGATGGAGTAGGTAAAAAGTTTTTAAAATAATGTAATTTTTGAGAAATATCTTTTAATGTAGTATTTATTTTTAATATAATTATATCTATTTGTGATACTATATTTGGATCATTTTGATATGTAAATTTCAAATTTTCAATTCCATTACGAGCCATTTCCATTTCTGATAATACTAATTCTATATTTTCACAATTTTTTATATATTCTTCACTTTGATGAAAATTTTTATGCATATACTTTGAATTTAATATGTGATTAAGAATATCTACACATTCGTTTATAACACTGTTTATTTCAAATATAGCCTGTTTTCTTGAATCATTTGTAACAAAACGTTTTATTGCTTGGTAAAATACGTCATTTTCTAATGAGATTATACCATCATAACTTCTTGCAATTCTACCATTCTTTTGTATTTTACTTATAATCTTTAAATTGATTAAAAGTTTATCTGGAATCATCATATACCTTTATAAAAGAAATTACTTTTTAAAAAATAACTAAATATAAAAAAAATAGAAATGTCTTTTATTTTGATTAAAGCAAAAATAATCAACTAAAATAATTATTTAAAAAAAAATCTTAATATATAATTATATGGATAGACCTAGTTGGGATACTTATTTTATTAATATAACCAAATTAACTAGTCAAAGAAGTAATTGTATTAAAAGAAAAGTTGGATGTATTATAGTAAAAGACAAAAGAATTCTATCACTTGGATATAATGGAACACCAATTGGAACTAAAAATTGTTATGAAGGTGGTTGTAAAAGATGTTGTGAACAATATTATAATAAAATAGATTCAACAGCAAAAGGTTTGGATTTATGTATGTGTTTACATGCTGAAGAAAATGCCATTTTATTTAATAAACGAAAAGATTTAGAAAAAGCAACAATGTATGTTACATTGATACCTTGTATAAGTTGTGTAAAAAAAATATTACAATGTGGTATAACACGTGTATTATATATAGATAATTATCAAAAAGAATTAGATATACAAAGTTTACAAATTTTACGTGAAAATGGAGTACATATAGAACAATATCAAGAAAGTTAATAAAGAATTTATAATTAAAAAATGAATTAATATGATATATATTTGTAAATTAATGATAATAGGGATATCTGGAAAAATGGGGTCTGGAAAAGACTATGTTTGTCAATATTTGATAAATCCTTTAATACAAAATAAATCTTATTTGCAAGTATCATTTGCTGATCAAATAAAAGTAAATGTTATGACTAAATGTGATGTATCTTTTTCTGATGTTTATGTTAATAAAACAAATGAAACAAGGACTTTATTACAACAAGAAGGTACGGAACGTGGTAGAGATATATTTGGTAAAGATATTTGGATAAAATATTTACATAATTGGATTCTTGTTTACAAGTCAAGAGGAATTCAGTGTTTTGTTTGTCCAGATGTAAGATTCAAAAATGAATTAGAATATATAAAATCTCAAGGTGGTATTGTAATTAGAATAAATGCACCCAAAAGAAATTTGCAACGACTAGAACATGAATCTGGTGGTGATAAAAATATTAAAGATATTTTACAATCACATATTTCAGAATGTGATTTAGATAATTATAATTATTTTGATTTAATAATTGATAATGATGATAATAATTTAAATCATTATAAACAACAACTCGAAAATATTATTGAAAAAAAATTACTATATAACATTTTATAATAAAATTTATAGAATACTTATGAAATTACTTTTTTGTTTTTAATTTATTTAGATAATATAGTTTGAATAAATTTATCTAAACAACGTTTTAATTCATTTAATGTTATTGGTTTTGGTATATAGTCATCAAAACCCATATCAAGATAACGTTGTTTGTCTTCTCTAAGACAATATGCTGTAACAGCTACTATAAATGGTCTTATTTTACTTTCTTTATTATAATATTCATGTAATTTTTGTAAAACAACTTCTCCATTCATAATAGGCATACGAATATCTAATAAGATAACATCAAAATCATTGTTAATTGCGATATCTAAACATTGTTGGCCATTATCAACAACTTTAATATTATCATAACCTAATTTATTTAAGAAACTGGTTACAACTTTTTGATTTATATAAACATCTTCTGCTAATAATATACGAACATTTGATTTAAGTTCTGATATATTATTTTGATTAATATATTGATCTAACATATTTATTGTTGATTGTTGTTTTTCTGGTTCATTTTTTCGCATTTGTAATAAATCAATACATATATTTTTCAAACGAGATTCTTTTATTGGTTTAATTAAATGTGTTTTAAAATTTTTATCATTTGATGTTAATTTATCACCTAAACTACTCAAGGCAACAAGTGGAAATCCTTTATTTTTAAACTCTGTTTGATCTCTTAATTTTTTTGCAAAAGAATGACCATCCATTTTTGGCATACAGATATCAATTAAACCTATATCAAAATGAATTAATTTTGTAAAATGCAAAGCTTCTTCTCCATTACTAAAAATATGAGGTTTCATTCCCCATTTAGTAATCATACCTGTTAAACTTATACGATTATGTATATTATCATCTACAATTAATACATTTGCATTATTTAACACATTTTGAGATTTTTTATCATTCGTTTCTTCATTTATACATTCTAATGTAGGTAATATAAAAGAAAACTTAGAACCTTTATTTATTTCACTCCAATCTAACCAAATAGTTCCATCCATTAATTCAACTAATTCTTTACTAATTGCTAAACCTAACCCAGTACCTTGATATATTTTTGAAGTTATTTGATTGTCAACTTGACTAAAAGATTTAAATAATTTATCCGTTTCATGAGAATTTATACCACATCCACTATCAAATATATCAAAACGTAAAAATAATTTATTTTTAAACATATTGTTATTGTTTTGTAATGCTTTATCTATTATATGTTTTGAAATATGATGATTTTGATTTTGAATAGATATAAAATCCTTTTCTGAAATTTTATTAATGTGAACCATAATATTTCCAGATTCAGTAAATTTAATAGAATTACTTAGTAAATTAAGTAAAATTTGTTTAATTCTATTGGTGTCACCATAAATATATTCTGGTATATTTTGATCAATATTATAACTATATTCTAAAGATTTTTCATATATTTTTGATAACACAATATCATTTGTTGTTTCAATACATTCCCGTATATTCATTGAACGAGTGTCTAATGATATTTTACCAACTTCTAATTTTGAATAATCTAATATATCATTTATAATTGTCATTAAATTAAATGAACACTCTTTAACCATCAATATATAGTCCTTTTGATCATTTGTTAAAAAAGTATCTTCTAATAATGTCAACATACCGATTATACCATTTAATGGTGTTCTTATTTCATGTGACATATTTGCAAGAAAAATTGATTTGTGATTATATGCTTTTTCTGCACGTATAGTTTCATTTCTTAATTGAATTTCTAATAACTTGTTTTCATTGACATCCTGTAAAGTAAACATAAAAGAAATTGTATTATCAGAATAAATAATATTCCTTTTATTTGTCATCCATGTATATTCATTCGTCTGTTTATTAAATATACGAAAAGTAGAATGAGATTCTTTATGTGTTTCCATAAATGTAATAAATGTATTTATTTCTGACTCTCTATCTTCATTATGTATAGCATTCATATATATTTTTGAAATATCAGTATCTGATTTAGACGGATCTAAACCTAATAAATTTATTACAAAGCGATTAGCATAAATACATTTGTGCTTATCATTGAATCTTATAATTCCAACTGGTAAATTATCTAATAATAAAGTTATATCTTTATCAATTTTATTTATAAAATTCATTATAAACGCACTTTAAATCTACTATTATAACAATAAATTAAAAATATATAAAACTTTATATAAAAGTTATACAAATTATGGTCTAAATAATTATAAAACGTGTTTTGTGTTTAACAATTCTTTTTTAGCAATTGTATATTTTTTAAATTGTAAATACATTTTTAAAAAATAATTATCATTCAATTCTAACAACTTAACAAATATGTACAATACCACCCATTTTTTCATAAGATTTCATAATAGATTCTTCGTGTAAATCCATTTTTAAATTCACAACAATTAAATTATATTCTTGTAATTTTTCTAATCTAAACGTTGAAAGAAAATTAATATCCCTTTTCATATAATTATTTTGAACAAGATGATCATATACTGTAACATTTTTATCCATTTTACACAACTCTTTATACAAACTATATCCTGGTGAATTTGTTAATAAACTTTCACCTTTTTTAAACCCAATCCCCACCAATAAAATTTTATCACAACCATAACGTTCAACTATTTCTATAGCTTTTTGTTTTGGACGACTTTCCATCAAATTTGTTGCATATTTTAATAAAGGCAATTGTTGTGATTTAAACAAATAATATGGATTTACAGGAATACAATGACCACCTACTCCTAAACCAGGATAAAATGGCATAAATCCAAACGGTTTTGTAGAAGATGCATTGATCATTTCACTTGTATTGATCCCCATATTTTCACACATGTCTGCTATTTCATTTACATATGCTATATTCACCATTCTAAAACAATTCTCATATAATTTACACATTTCTGCACATTCACAACTACTTACTGGTACAACTTTATCAAACACCTTTGAATATACATCTAAACACATTTCTAAACTAGCTTGATTTAAACCAGATACAACTTTTGGAATTTCATTCATTGGTGGTTCAATTCTTCCTGGATCAACTCTTTCTGGAGAAAATCCAACAAAAATATCTCTCTCCAAAAAATCTGAAAAAATTTCCCTTGTTGCACCTACATAAACAGAACTTTCAATCATCACCAAAGAACCTGGTTTAATAATATTTTTTAATGAATTTTTAACAGAATAAACACAAGACATGTCAATATCACCATCTTTTACAAGAGTAGGTACTGAAATCAAAAACACATTTCTGTCTTCTAAATCATCAAATGAATTTTGAAAATGAACATCTTTATATTTTGATTTTAAAATTCGTGTTCTATTTATAGATAGATCAATACCCATAACATCATAACCTCTCTTAAAATTTTCTAATAAATGTTCTCCTACAAAACCAACTCCAATAATGCAAATTTTATATTCCATTGTAGTTTTTTATTATTTATTTTTTTTCATTTTTTTTATAAATAAAAACATTTCCCCTTTTTATATTCGCTTTTTTATATATATATTTATATATATTTCCCTTTATAATTATAATCGCAATTATACACCAGTACTTCCAAACCCACCAGAACCACGTGTTGTATTACGATGTTCTCCAACCAATTCCATATTTACAGGTGATAAATCACCATTAACTAATTGAACATAACGTTGACCTCGTTTAATATAAAAAGGTTCCGATGAAGTATTATACAAAGGTGCCTTTATATTTCCCAAGTATCCAGCATCAATTAAACCAACTGAATTTTTCATAATAAGTGGTGTTTTTGAAATACTTGATCTAGGCATTAAAAGATAACTATGATATTTATAAAAATTTCCAAATAACCAATGCCAAATACACCAATCAAATGATCTATTTTGACATTGTACACCCATATCTACTAAAAGTGTTTCTCCTGGTAAAATAACTTGATCTTTTGTAACAAATAAATCTAAACCAGCATCACCTTTATGATATGTTGTATGAGATTCATATAAATCAGCATTTTCTTGTTCAACAACTTTTACCAAGAATTTCTTACTCATTTTTATCTTTTTAAATAAATTTGTTTTTAAATTCTTTCTTTTTCAATTTTTATTTTCTTTTTATATATAAAATCATAAATTATGTCAAGACCATTAATTACATTTGTTGTGATCAATACATTTACTACAGCTTTTGTATTATTTTATAATCTTTATGTACAACAAGTACAAGATAAAAATAAAGATTTTGAACATTTATTAAAACGTATTGATTATCTTGAACAATCCGTACATGATTTACAACAAACAATTGAAGATTTAGAAGAAAATATACACATTAAAAATAATAATGTTATTCAAAGTAACATTGCTCTTACTAGTAAATTAGATGATTTTATTAATTATTCTTATGATGTATATGATGATTAATCGTCTTTTAAAATTTTTTTAAAAGACTATTATTTTATTTCAACATTTAATTTATTTTATTAGTAATTTATTAGATTAATTTAACTTTTAGTTGGTATACTTCCACCATAATTTTCTGCAATGTATTCTGTTTTCAAATATCCATTAGCATTAGTTCTTTCCCAAGATTTGATTTGATTGTCTTTTCTTTCAGCTATAACTGTCCAGTAAATTGTATCTGTACTTGTTACATCTTCACATTCAATCGTCAAGATTCTTCCCTGAATATTACCCTTCACACCACTAAATGCATTCATATTTTGAAGGAAAAATTGTGGATTTGTACAAAGTGCTTCAAATGTACCTGGACTCATTTCGCTACCCCCTTCTGCAACACAGTCAGTATCTAAATTAACTGTGGCTGTACCATTTGTTAATGTAACTTGACCTCTATAAATCAAATCACAACGTGGTCCTTCTATAAAACTATGTACTAAACGATTGTTTTCATCATTTGGGTGAAGTGGATGTTTGATGTCAAATGTTCCTGAACTTTTTGAAAGAGCTCCACTGACAACTAAACCATTATTATACCAATAACCAAGTAATGTACCAGTTCCCCAAGAACCACTATAATAGTATAAATTACCACTACCATTGGCGTGCATATGGAAAGCATTCGAATTATTAGGACCTAATTGGAATTCTCCACTTAAAACGTGTAAACCATTATGTGGAGATGGATTTACTGTACCGATACCTGCACGTCCAACTTCTGGTAGTAAGGCTAGAGCTATTCTACTATCTGTTGCATTAGTTATAATAAATTTACCCTGACCTTCGCTAGCATCTTGATGCGTACTCATCAATCTCCAAAGTTTACCACCTGTTTTAGCACTGCTATCGTATTCAAGTAAAGTAACTGCATTACCAGACAACCCAGGTGTTAACATTATATTTGGAAAGGTAAGCGCAGTAACGTGTAATCTTCCTCGATCTGTAGTTGTATTTATACATAAATTACCAGCAGATGTCAAACGGATACTACCATTAATTCCATTATTTGTTGAAAGTTGAACAAACCCAGGTTCTTGATTACTTATTGCAAATTCATTCGAATCAGTAGTATATATAATAGCTGATCTAGAACCATCTCTTGTACCAGATGTACCTAAATTTATTCTTGATGAAGTAGTACCACTACTTGAAGCAGAAATGGCAAGAACTTCATCTTCAATATTTGTATTACCATTGATCGTGAGACGTGTCATAGGACTTGTACCAATACCTAGATTCCCAGCTGTTGTTAATGTTATTAAAGTACCTGGAGTTCCAACACCGGAACGTATAAATAATGATCCACCAACAAAGTCTATAGCAGAAGCCCAACCAGGGAAATTATGAAATCTAAATCTATTTGTTCCTTGATCTTCTGTTCCAGCGATCCAAAGAGAACCTCCTGATGATAAAAGTATACTACCATTTACGTGTAATTTTACAGAACTGTTAGGATTACTAGTACATATACCTACAGTACCATATTGAGTACCTGCTTCATCTGCATTTAAAATAATATTACTAATTGGTACCATATGAACATTTCCTGATGGATTATTGAATAAATATGCAGTACCGCTTGTATTTGTTAATTGATATACAGCTGATACAGCATCTGGACGTGAAACTCGAATACGACCTCCAAAAACTTCTAAACGTTGAGCTGGATTTATTGTACCGATACCAACACTTCCATTTGCTCCTACCATAAATGTATCTGTTCGCATTCCAGATACTGTATCCATTGTAAATGTTTGTAATCCATTACCGTATATGTCACTTGTAGTTCCAATACGAAGTACAAATCCAAAAGCATTAGCATTACCACGTGTCCAAGTGGTGCCATTCCAAAAAAGATTTGCTCCAATAACATCTCCACTACTAGTACCAAACAAACTGCTTCCAGCAACGTGTAATTTTACTTGAGGACTTGTTGTCCCAATACCAACATTCCCATTTGTAGCTAAATATAAATGACGTAATGTAGTTGTATCAATCCCAGTAAATGCAATATCTCCAGAACTTTGGAAATATGTTTTAGTATCATTAAATGATAATATACGTGTTTGAGCAGTTGTACTTCTTAAGTTTATATCAGTTTGAGTAGCATCGTACATATCTAATTTACTACTAGGTGTTACAGTACCAAGACCTACATTTCCATTTGTAAAACGAACCGATTTATTTATTTCGGATAAAGATAAACTACCATTTGAAGGCAAACTCATTATATATTATATAATAAGATTTAATTTTTCAATAAAATTAAATTTTAATTATACTTGAATTTTATATTACATTTACTTTTACTTTTTACTTTATAATTTTGGATAGGTTTTTTAGCCCTTTTAAAATCAAAATCTTTTTCTGATATATAATAATATACTAGTTAAAGTTTAAACACTTGTTGTTTTTGTATATTCTGTTATTAAATATCCATTTGGATTTGTACGTTCCCAAGATTTTATAAATGGATCTTTTCTTTCTGCTATGACTGTCCAATACACTGTGTCTGTACTTGTTGTATCTTCGCATTGAATAGTTAAAATATTTCCTTGTATATTTCCTATAACTCTAGAAAAATTTTCATTTTCAAGATGAAATTGTGGATTTGCACACAGTGCTTCGAATGTACCTGCGCTCATTGCACAGTCTTGTTCAGCGACACAATCTGTATCCAAATTAACCGTTGCCGTACCGTTTATTAATGTAACTTGACCTCTGTAAATCAAATCGCAACGTGGACCTTCTATAAAACTATGGACCAAACGTTTATTCGAATCGTTTGGATGAAGTGGATGTTGAATGTCAAAAGAACCAGATCCTTTAGAAAGAGCTCCAACTACTTGTAAACTACTACCCCATTTACCTAGATATGTACCAGTACCCCAATCGCCAGTATAATATGCTAATTCACCACTTGTACTTTCAATATGAAACCCACCTGAACTAGCAGGACCTAATTGGAATTGACCAGTTGTTCCATTCGTAATATGTAAACCAGCATTTGCATTTGTAAATGTACCAATACTAGCATAACCTAATGAAGATACGGCGAAATCTTGTCTATTATTTGTAACATTATATATGATAAATTTACCTTGGCCTGCAGATGAATTTTGATGAGTACCAGCTACCCTCCAAAGTTTACCTCCAGTTTTACTTGTACTATCAAAATCAATACAATTTAAAGATACATCTTCTGTTGTGAGTGTTACATTAGGGTAAGCGCTAGAGTGAATACGAAATTTATGATTACCAGGTATACTTCCTAAACCTACATTACCTGTAGATGACATGACGAATTGATTTCCATTAGCACCATTATTTGCAAATATATAAAAGTTTCCAGATTGTTGATTATTTATAAACAAATCTTTAGCATTCTCGCCATATATATAAGCTGATCTATAACCAGATACACCCGTAGAACCTAAATTTATGAGAAAACTAGTAGGACTATATCCAACTTGAAGAGTTCCATAAATATCTGTTGTTCCATTAACTGTTAATTTTGCATTGGTAGGTGTTATACCAAGACCTAAATTTCCAGATGTAGTTATTGTAAATAATGTGTTTAATGTAGAACCACCTCGAAAAAGTAATGGTCCACCCATGAAATCTATATTAGATTGTGTTATATTATTTTGAATACGGAGTCTATTTGATGCGCTATCACCTATTCCTGTTATCCAAAGCGATCCTGCTGTTGATAAAAGTATATCTCCATTTACGTGTAAATTAGCAAAACTAGTTGGACTATTTGTAGCTATACCTACACGAGTATTAGTACCAGTTCCAAATTCGTCAGGACCTAAAATAATATTACGATTTCCTGGAGACATTAAATGTACGGTACCACTTGGATTATTAAATAAATATGCTATACCATTTGAATTTGCCATTTCATATACAGCAGAAGCTGGTCCAGATACAGAAACTCGAATACGACCTCCAGCAATTTCTAATTGTTGAGTTGGGTTTGTTGTACCAATACCTACATTACCATTAGCTCCAACGAGCATTCTATTTGCAAATCCATTTGTTGTATCCATAGTAAGAATTTGCATACCATTACCATATGCATCACCAGTACTACCTATACGAAGACCAAACCCTATAGCACTACTATTTCCACGTGTCCAAGTGGTGCCATTCCAAAAAAGATTTGCTCCAATAACATCTCCACTACTAGTACCAAGTAAACTACTTCCTACTATATGTAAAGGAACTCTAGGAGTTTCTGTATTAATACCAACATTTCCACTAGTAGCTAAATATAAATGACGTAATGTAGCTGATGCAATTCCAGTAAACTCTATATCTCCTAAACTTTGAAAATAAGTTTTATTATCATTAAATGACCAAATTTTAGTTTGAGCTGTAGAACTTTGTAAATTAAGAGCTAATACACTGGAATCGTATAAATGTAATTTTGAATCTGGTGTTGTAGTACCAAGACCTACATTCCCATTTGTAAAACGAACAGCTTTATTTATCTCGGATAAAGTCAAACTACCATTTGAAGGTAAACTCATTATATATTATATAATAAGATTTAATTTTTGATAAATTAAATTTTATTTATTATTATACTTTTATACTTTACTTTTATACTTTTATATTTTTATACTTTATTTTTACATTAATTTGATTTAATGTATTCTGTTTTCAAATATCCATTTGTATTTGTACGTTCCCAAGATTTTATATAAGGATCTTTTCTTTCTGCTATTACAGACCAAGATATTATATCTGTACTTGTTGTATCTTGTGATTCAATAGTTAAAATATTACCATTAATTCTACCTCTAATTTTAGAGAATGATGTAACATTTTGAAGAAGTATTTGTGGATTTGCACACAGTGCTTCAAATGTTCCTGGGCTCATTCCACAATCTTGTTCTTCTACACAATCGGTATCCAAATTTACACTTGCTATACCATTAACTAATATAACTTGACCTCTATAAATCAAATCACAACGTGGTCCTTCTACAAAACTATGTACTAAACGTTTGTTAGAATCATCTGGGTGAAGAGGGTGTTGAATATCAAAAGACCCAGATCCTTTCGAAAGTGCACCCCAAATTTCCAATCCATTATTATACCATTTACCACGATATGTTCCTACACCCCACGTACCACTATAATGTTCTAATGCACCACTTACTCCATACATATGAAATGCATTTGAGTTAGTTGGGCCAAGTTGGAATTCTCCTACATCTCCATAAGAAGATTTAATTTGAAGACCATTGTTAGCAGGAGTCATTGTTCCAATAGATACGGCTCCATTTGGACCTGCGTGGAAACCTGTAATTCCATCAGTTTCATTTTGTATAATAAACTTACCTTGACCTTCACTTGCGCTTTGATGTGTACTTTTTGTTCTCCAAAATTTACCTCCTGTTTTATTACTACTATCAAAATCTAAACCAATAATATAAATATCATCTGTTGTCATGGATATTGCTGGAGATCCTTCTACGTGCAATCTACCTTGAGGATTAGCATTACCAATACCTAAGCGTCCATTTTCAACGAGACGAATTTCATTTCCTCCGTTATTTGTTGCTAAAGAAAAGATACCATTTTGTTGATTAACTATAAACATATTTGTACCATCTCCATAAATGTAACCAGTTCTATTTCCACCTACACCAGTTGTACCAAAATTGATAAGAAAAGAACGTGAACTTGAACTATCACCAACTCTTAAAGTATCATACATAAGTGTAAGACCTTTTACGGTTAATTTTTGATTAGGTGATGTAGTGCCTATACCAACGTTTCCACTTGTTGTTACTGTTAATAAAGTAGACAATGAAGTAACACCTGAACGGAAAAATAATGGACCTCCCATAAAATCTATATAAGAACCACCATTACCAGTTGCTCCATCCTGATATAATCGTAATCTATTTGGGGCATTATTACCTTGACCTGTTAACCAAAGAGATCCTTGTGTTGGTATAAATATACTTGAATTTACGTGTAATTGTGCTGAACTATTGGGATTACTTGTACCTACAGCTATACTACCCCAAGTATTACCAAGTTCATCTGCGTTTAATATTAAATTACTAGATGTGTTACTTGGAATTAAATAAACTGAACCACTAGGATTATTGAATAAATATGCTGTACCAGATGCATTTCCCATTTCCATAACAGCAGAGACAGCACCTGTTTGTGTTACTTGAATACGATTAGTTACTTCTAATTTTTGATTTGGGTTTGTTGTACCAATACCAACATTTCCATTTGCCCCTATAAGCATTCTGTTACCAAAACCATTTGCTGTATCCATAGTAAGTATTTGCATACCGTGTCCATATGCATCTCCGCTATTACCTATACGAAGACCAAAACCAGCAAAATTGCTATTTCCACGTGTCCAAGATGTTCCATTCCAAAAAAGATTTGCTCCAATAACATCTCCTCCATTTGTAGCTAATATTGTACTTAATGCTACTTGAAGTTTAGCGAGTGGAGGAGATGTATCTGTACGAATACCTACGTTTCCACTTGTAGCTAAATAAAGATGACGTAATGAGCTTGTATTAATACCTGTAAATAAAATATCTCCAGAACTTTGAAAATAACTTTTTGTATCTGAATGTGCTGAAATTTGTGTTGTAGCGTTAGGAACTTGCATTTTTATACGTATAGTACTAGCATCGTACATGTATAATTTTCCATCAGAGTCTGTAGCACCAATACTTAAATTTCCATTTGTAAAACGTACTGTTCTATTTATCTCGGATAAAGATAAACTACCATTTGATGATAAACTCATTATATAATATAATATATAATAAGATTTAATTTTTCATAAATAACATATTTTTATTAAAATTTTCTTTGTAAATAAATTAAATTAGAAGTAGTAGATCTTTTAACACCACTAATTACATTTTTACTTGAACTTTTTAATACAACTTCTTTAATTTGTTTCATATTCATATGTGAATGCAAATCAATATAGTGATTCAATACACCAGCCATAACTGGACTTGCCATAGATGTTCCGCTATAAACAGCTGTTTCTCCATTTGGAATGGTAGATAAAATATCAACTCCAGGTGAATAAATATCAGCACACTCTCCCCAATTACTAAACCAGGCACGATTATCTGAGATGTCGCTTGCCATTACTGTAAAAATTGATTTTACACTAGAAGGTGAACCTGTACACGCATCTTCATTTTCATTTCCAGCTGCAACTACAACATAAAAATTATCATTATTTTTTACACCATATTCAATCGCTTTGTTTAAAGCTCGTGAAAAACCTCCACCCAAAGACATGTTAATAATACTTTTAACCTTTTTATCAGAAAAAGTTTTTGTTTTTTCTACGTGTGTTTTATAAACCCATTCAATACCTTTGATCACACCAGATAAACTACCCGAACCTCTACAATCTAAAACTTTAACAGCATACAAATTAGCATCTTTACAAACGCCATAGTCTTTAGATCCAATTAAACCAGCAACGTGAGTACCGTGATTATTACAATCTGTATCAGTTGAATCAACAAAATTATTTGCCCAAACTGCTCTGTTTTCAAATTGTGGATGATTAACATCAATACCTGTATCTACAACATATGTATCAATTTGAATGTCATTATTTTGATGACAACTACCGCTATCGTTATATGGAAATGTACCATCTAGAGGTAGTTTTTCTTTTACAATTCTATCTAAATGCCAAGGAATTGTTTGATTATTCAATACACCAATGTCATTTGCATTTACTAAAACAAAATTTTGTTTATCATTGTTCAAGCTAATTGTTACATCTTCTTCGATATCAAAAAATTGAGATAGTGTTGTTTTATATTTCAAAACATTTTCTTTAGAAGTAATGTAAAATGGAAGATAATCAAATTCTGTAAATTCTGAGAAAATTTTTAAATTATGTTCTCCTGAAATTTTATGTACATCAAAACTATTCACATATTCATCTTTTGCAGTCAAGATATAATTTTGACCAAATACATAACAAGACAAATATAAAATGGATGTTGGAAACATTTTATATCTTTATAAATTTTATAATTTTAAATTCATTTTTTATTAATTTTATTTTAATGAAATTTGATTATCAATCCATCCCCAAGCAATAATTGAAATTCTTCCTTCATTTTTAGGAGGAATGTCTTGTAAAATACCGTGACGCCAAATGATATTTGTTTCTTTTGCAAATGCATAAATACATCCATCTGGTTGTGGAATACTAATTGTTGTTCCTGTTTTTGCATTTTCAAAAGCAGCTTCTCTTGTTGCTCCAAAACTAATTCCTACAGTGAAATTTTGAGTATCCATTTTATCTCTTTTTACTGCTGCAGCATCGTGATGAAATGGTTTCCATTGTATAGTATCTTGGTACCAATTGAATCTAGTTGCTTTAATATCCATATCAAAAAAATCTTGTATTTTATCAATTACCATTTTAAAAGTAGGACATTTTTGTTTCCAAGCCAAATGATCATCTGCTATAAAATGTGTATCTCCGTGCCATAATTTTAATAATTGTTCTTGAGGAATTCCACAATTTTCGATTTCGTATACCAATTTGTTATAAATTTCACCCTTTTCGAAATTACTAAATAAATTTGGAACTAATAAAACTTCTCTAGAAGTAATAGTTGTAGCAGATTTATTTTTTCCTAAATCATAAGAAATTCTTATATCTACTGGATCTTTCATTGGATCAAAGCATACAGTATTTTTAATTTTCTTTTTATTATATTTAGATTTATCTCTTTTACCCTTTTCTTTATTATTCTGATTTGTGTGTTTTTTATTTTCTTTATTATTCTGATTTGTGTGTTTTTCATTTTCTTTATTATTCTGATTTGTGTGTTTTTCATTTTCTTTATTATTCTGATTTGTGTGTTTTTCATTTTCTTTATTGGAATTATTTTTTGTGAATTCGTGAGATTTTTCACAATTTGTCTCCAATTTGCAAAATCCATTTTTCCAAAAATGAAAACATACATTTTCTTTGTGTAGAAAACGACAATGATCACGTTTACAAGAATTGTACATGTAATCTTTGCATAGTTGTTTTTTTTCCATTTTTATTATATTTCAATAAAAGTTTGATTAAATTCAATTTTATTATAAATTTTACACATTTGTGTATAAAAAGTCAAGATCTCCATTTGGATTAGTATAATAACAATATATCCAATAACATCTTGTTACAAATAATTCAAGTACACGTATTATCAAATATGTAATTAATAAAATATTTGTACAAAATATTAATATATAGATTGATGGTGGTATGTTTTCAAATGAAACTTTTAATGAAATAGAAGGATCATCTTCGTTAATCATAATTTTTTATTTATGGTTTTTATTTATATTTTAATTTATAGTTTTCAAGAGATTTTTTTATTTTTTTATTAAAACTTTTTTAACGATACATATTATATGTTTACAGATATACAAAAATTATTTTTAAAAGATCACGGGTCTTTTTCAAAGAATTTACAATTTCAAGCATTGGTAGTATTTGTTGTAGTGTTGATATTTTTTACAAAATTTTTTAATAAAACGTATGGATTTGTGATTATTTTAATAATTTTTGCTTTATATTTAGCGAATACATATGTAGTAATAAACAATGACAAGACAAATGATTTTAATAGTTTAACAATGGTAAAATTACAAACATTACAATCGAAAAGTTATGAATATATCCAAAATAAAATACGTTTAGTTAAAAATACAAATACACAATCTCTTCCTACAAATCAATTACAAAAGTTATATAAAGAAAATGAATTAGATGCGCTTTATATAGATGCAAATTTGATACATTTTTTGCATTCTATAATAGCATTATCAGAATATAATCCTGAATTATTTTTCTTATTATTAAAAGGTACAAATACTATACTTAGGATAAAGAGAGATATTGATAGATATTATGAATCAAATGGTGAATATCCAGAAAATACAAGTGAATTATTAGAATCAGCTCTACAAATAAGATCAAATACTATTAATAATCTTCATAATTTTATTTACACTGTTCCTAAAACTTCTAAAATGTATACTTATATAAATGATTCTATAGAGAGATATAATATACTTATATCTAGGATAACTGATAATATTCACAATAGTTATAAAAATAATATTAGATTGCGAGGTATTAATACAACTACAAAATTTGTATCTTATAATAATACAAAACCATTTGATCCTTTACAAAATCATTCTATTCAACCGCATCAAGAACAAAATATTTTACAATTTTATGTATAAAAAAACTTGTAATAACTTGTAAATTTAAAATATTTTAATTTAAATTTACATTTCAACGATAGTAGGAGCATCTAAATGATATACTAAAATATTTGTTTTTTTATATTTTTCATATTCGTCTTGAAAACGTTGTAAAACGTCTTGTTTTACATAATATCTTATTAAATTTTCTAAATAAGAATCTGTTATAATATTTTTTAAAGATATATATAATGTAAAAAAATCCCAATATTCAAAAAATATAGATGTGATTTTAATATCCATTTCTCCTAAATAAGATGTTCTTTGGTATTTTGGAGTTAGAGTTGGAGTTGTTATTTTATCAATTAAAAAAGAATTACTAAAATCAATAACACAAAATTTAAGAGTGTCTTTATTTACAAAGATATTATAAATATGTAAATTTCCATGTAAATAATTAAATTCTCTAAATTTACTAATGAAACCGAAAAGTTCATTTAATAATAATTTTGTATTATATTTTTTTTTTGATGTTAAATATTCATAAACAGATATTTTGTTGCTGGTGTCATATTGAATATGATTATTTCTAATTGTTACAGGAGCAGTTATATTTTTATCTAATAAATATAAATATACAACATTTTCCCATTCTAATACTTGTGTATTATTATTTGAAAAATGTTTAAAAATTTTTTTTTCATCATCTTTATCATAAATGCATTTTTGAAAACATAATTTTTGAAGATTTATGCAATCTATATCTTGTTTAATTGAGCGAAAAATATTTTCAGATATGCATTTTTTTTCTTTTTTCATTTTTGAAAATAAATGTTGAAACATACACCTTTTTCTAATTAATATTATTTTGTAAATAATATTAAATTTTTTTTTGAAGTAGTTAAAAGTATTATGTGATCAATGCTCTCCATTTAAAAGTTAATGATACGAAACCATCATAATCAAGTGTAGTATATTGTAATTGTCCAAAATCTGTAATATGAAATTGAATACCAGTATCATCTCCAACATATGTTTTTACAATTTCCCATGATGATGATTTATTTATACCTCTAATGTGAAAATTTACATACGAATTGTTTGATGCCATTAATACAGCAGATAAATAAATATCAAAACCTAAAACAGCAGGATCAAATTGTAATCCTGTAATGTTTACAAAATTCGTTTGATTATTGTTTGCATTAAAAGTTCTTATAGAAAACATGTCATATGGACTTGGTGTCATATTTGATCCATTTACATATAAATTTGTACCAACATAAAGTGATTTATTTATGCTAGCTCCACCTAATGATGTGATAGTACCACCTGATGTAATAGATGATGCATCTTGTGTGTTACATATACTTAAACCTCCAGACATTAATAACGCACCTGATGAAACACTATTAGATACTTCAGTTGAAACACTTGTAGCAGATGAATAACATATTGGCATTTTACTATTTAATAAAACATTTGTTTCATTTGGATTTTGTACAGTTGCTCCAAATTCAAAACGATCCAATGTCTCATTGTAAATAATACCAACATATGGTTTATTATGTAAACGTACGGAATCTCCTAATGAAGGATTTTGATTAGTAAATGGAGATGATAATATAAGAATTTTTGTTGTGCCATCATAACCAATTACTTTACGAATTTGATTACTACTAAAACCTGAAGCTATTTTAATCCACCATCCTTTATAATAATCATTTAATGAATTTGCATTTATTGATAATTTTAATTGAGTTGAGGTCATACCAGTTTGATCTGGTAATGTGTATATTTCGTGTGGTAAATCTGCAATAACATCTCCTAAATTTGTATCATTTTCATTTTGATATCTTTGAATAACAAAACCAGAATCACTTGAACCAGTAGGACCTGAATTTAATAAAAATATATTATCTTTAATTGATGTATTTGATGTATCTACTGTTGTTGTTTGACCTCTTACTGTTAAATTACCTACTACTAAAGTATTTCCTAATATATTTAGATTTCCTGAAATACCAACTCCTCCAGATATAATTACTGCACCGCTACTAACATCGTTGCTTTCTTTTGTAGAATAAATTGTAACATTTCCACCAATAAATGTATTTTTTGCTATACTGGCTCCACCTCCGATTGTTAATGACCCACCATTTTCTAAAGAAGATGAATCTTTAGTACAAGAAAGTGACACGCCTCCTTTAAAGATTACTGAAGCAGTATCTTTATCAGAACTAATTATTTCATTATTAAATATAACGTGACCATCAGAATTATATATTTCAAATGATTTTTCTATAGGATCACCTGAAGAATCATATCTAGTTATTGCAAATATTTGACTTGTAAAATCTCTATCTATAGAAAATCTGTTAATATTAAAATTATCATAAAAGTTTATAATATTTGTATCTTCGGTATAATAATTTGTAATACCTCTTGTTAAATAAAGATCACCTCCTACAAATACATTCTTACCTATACTTGCACCACCTGGTGTTAATATACTTCCTCCATTTGAAATACTAATAGCATTTGTATCACATTGTAAAGTTAATCCTCCTAAACTTAAAAGAGTACCAGTTGATAAATTTATAGCTTCATCGGTTGCTGTTAATGTCAAATAAGCATATGTACTTGAACTACTACCACTTCCGTTTATAGAACCTCCTACGTATAAATCTCCTGATATAGAAGTCCCGCCTGCAATTGTTAATGCTCCACCATTTAATGTATCAACAGAATTTTGTCCACTCTTAATAGATAACCCACCATTTATAATAACTGCTCCTTCCAATGATGAAGTTGATGGTGTTGTATCTAAAAATTCTGTAATACCTCCGATAACCATATTTTTTTCTACTGAAATACCTCCAGCAACAGTTAATGCTCCACCTCGAGTTAATGATTCAGCTTCTTTTGTATTTGCAATACTTATACCTCCTTCAATAACAAAACTTGCAGTTGTAGAATTTACACTATTTACTGAACTTGTAAAATGAACCCTGTCATTTACACCAACTGTTCCATTTACATCTAAATCATAATTTGTAACTTTTGTATTTATACCTACTTTACCTGAAACATCCAAAAATATTTGATTAGGATTGTTATTAGTATATATACTTATTGTTTGATTATTACCTGTTCCAGAAGCAATAGTTGAAATATCATAACCAGATATATCATCGTTTGTTTTTATTTCCAATCCTGTTTTATCACCTAAATCCCAACCACCTAAACTATATAATGTAAAACGATTAGAATAATACATTGAATTAACGGATGAATGTGCTTGTAAATCTAATTGTGGATATAAATTCTCATTACTATTTATGACTAAATTAGAATATGAATTAGATGCAACATTACTATGTAATTTAATGTTATTAATATATACATCTCCACCTATAAAAGTATTCTTACTTATACTTGCTCCACCTGCTATAGTCAGTGCTCCTCCTTGACTGATATCAGATGCATTAGCTGTTGTATTGATACTTATACCTCCATTTAAAATAAACGCAGCAGAATTGATTGAAGAACTTGGTTGTGTAGATGATATTAATATACTTCCATCATTTTTAATAATCAATTGATCCTGTATACCAGATTCTATTATAATATCTTGAAGTGATCCAGATCCGTTTTTATGTGATGATATTTTATACGATAACAAATCCCATCCTATATTTAAAAATTCAGAATTTGCAACATCTTGGGATGTTCCTTTTCCGAAAATCTTTAATGTATTAGAACTATTTCCAGTAGCAGTATAAAAATTAATATCTGACAGTTCAGTAAGTGATTCAAATGATAAACTATCATTTGTAAAACCGCCTCCTATAATACGATAACTTTGATCTTTTCCCTTTAAAACAATATCTCTATTACCGCATATTTTAAATATTTCATCACTATTTGATAAACCTGAACCACTATAAAAAATATGATTAGCAGAGGAATTAGAAACTTGATATATAATAGAACCAGAACTTACACTACCTAATCCAGAAAATTCGTGTGATTGTGATAAATCATTATCTGAACGATATAATATTAATTTATTTTTTTTATCATTTGTTACATCTAATCCTAAAGAATCTCCCATGTATGTCTTTTTTGAAATACCAACTCCACCTAAAATTGTTAATGCACCACCAGATGTTGTGTTTGTTGAATCAGTTGAATTACGAATAGATTGACCTCCTTCTAATAATAAACATCCAGATGAACTATTTATAGAAGTATCACTATTAGAAATGTAAAATGTATCAAATGATTCTGTTCCGTTTGAATAAACTGCTAATACGATATGATCATCGTTTATTAAATGGATATTACCAGAAGATGTTTCTATTTCTATATCTTTATCATTAAAAATAGTCAAATCTTCATTTAAAGTATTTATATAGGAATAACTCGAATTATTATTTTGTAAAACGATTTGATCTTTACCAGTATATCTAATTTGTAAACCTGTATTATTTGAATTTGATTCTCCTAATGTTATTGATTTTGCAATTTCTACATTTTTACCTATAGCAACACCTCCTGCAATTGTTATAGAACCTCCATTAGAAGCATTCAATGTATCTTCAGTGCAGGCTATACTAATTCCACCATTGATTATTAATGCACCTGTAGTAGAACTTGAACTAGTTGATGTAACATTTATATGTAAATTAGTATCTGTTAGTCTAAAACGTATATTCGCTCCATCTGGTGCTATAGTAAAATTTTTATTAGTTATATTATCTAAAAACATTCTAGGTTCAGATAATCCATGAATTCTAAAAACACCATTCGAACTATCCAAATTTAAATCATTTCCTATATATACATTTTTCATTATACCCACACCTCCTCCGATTGTTAAAGCACCACCACACGTAGAGCTAATGGCAGTGTGTGTTGTATTTATACTTAGACCACCATTTAAAATTAAAGACCCATTTAACATATCTGTACTAAAAGTAGTACTTGTAATAGATACATCACCATTTTGTATAATTAAAGGTGATTGTAATGGTTCAATTGTGATTTTTTTTAAACGTATATCCGACATATTATTTATTATAAATATATTTTATTTTGTAATCAAACAAATAACAAAAACATCATTCGTAAAGTAATTAAAAAAAAAATAATAGAATTTATTAAATGAATATTTTTGAAAGACCTATATTATTTTACAGTGAATATTGTATTCATTCAAAGAATTTTATTAATACGTTAATGAAAACACCAGATTTATTTGAAAATTTTATTAGAATAAATATTGATGTTGATATAAATACAAAAAAACGCCCCAAAATTTTTTATGATATTCAGCAAGAATTGCAGATTAAAATATCAGAAGTACCAACTGTGATCACCGCAGGACCAGAATATATATTAACAGGGAGTGATGCATTTAATTGGTTAAATGATCAAATTCAACACTTAAAATCTGAATCAATAATGGGTTTTAATCCTATTGAAATGGGATCTTTTTCAGATTCATATTCAACTTATGGATCTTCTGATTTGTATGATGCAAAAGAACAATCATTCAAATTTATTAGTAAACCAGATGAAGTAATTCAAACACCTCAAGAAGATTCAGTTGTATCTAAAGATGATTATGCCAAAAAATATCAGGAAAGAGAATTGTTTCAAAATACTTATCAAGGTAATTTTTCACAAAATCAAGGTAATTT
>JACCDZ010270438.1_pt1 | contig 31511 bp, 34 predicted proteins | sample 7449551 | NCBI WGS metagenome assembly JACCDZ01 (sample SAMN15323452, study PRJNA562643) | freshwater metagenome | isolation source: river surface water | place: USA:Blue River Watershed | collected 2017-08-18 | reverse complement strand
GTCTAACTACTAAACCTTTTGGTACTTTCGTACCTAAACAACACAACTATTTTAAATATTTTAAGAGGGCAAAAAAGCCTTTCTTTTACGAAAGGCTTCCTCTTTACTGGCGGTCTGGACGGGACTCGAACTATATCGCGTTAGATATTGATTTACAGTGCGTTAAAATAAAATTAAATATATTGTTCCCTTTTTGGATTGTTTTTTTAATATGGTCTTATATATTATAACCTTTTTCATAGTTTTAAATTTATATGGGAGTGCAATTTATACTAGTAATAATAATGTGTTTTTGGGTTGGTGCTTCTCTGTTGTCATAAATATGTCTAACACAGTTAATAGGTAATCCCATATTACCACTTCCTGTTTTAGTAGCACTTGATAATTTCCATTTGTATGCAACAGTATAGTTACTACTAGTCTTATTGAAAGCCATAGTAGTTACATAGTTGTTTATTGATATTGTAATTATATCTGCACAAAATTTATCCCTTAATGTAGTTACAATAGTGCTATTTATTCTTTTGTTAGCAAGGTATATTAAATCCATTTTTACAAACATACTATTTGAACTATTCCCAACAGAACCAATAAATTCCTCTACTGCTTCTGCCTCTTTCTTTAATTCTATTAGTTTGTTGTTTTCGTATTCTGAGTTGTCATCATCTTCAATTGAGTTTTCAATTTCATCTACTAAATAATCAGCTTTTCTATAAAGGTTTTTACATTTATCTTTATCCATTATGTTTGATTTAAACTCATTTACAATTTGAGTAAGTTGAGAATCAAAATCATTATATTTATTATTTTCCTTTGAAAATGAAAGCATTAAAAATGCTGAAATAAAAATATATATTTTCATGTTTAATTGTTTTATTTTAGGTATTTATGCCATAGCTATTCCAGCATTCTGATTAATTTGTTCAATTATGCTTATTACTTTGTGAGCATCTCCATCATCAAATACACCCATTAAGCCTCTATCATTGATATCTGTAAATGGAGATTCAAATAGCATTTCAGTGTCAATTGTTCCATTTTTGGTTAAATGGGTAATGATATTTTGGATAAAAGTCATTTGGTCTGCTCTTAGGTTTCCGGCTTGTAAAAAGTCTGAAAATGCCTCCTGTGCTGCTTTTACTTCTAACCCTAGAATGCTTCTAACAAACTTACCAAGAGGTTCTGCTCCATATTCTTTAGTGAAATCTGAAATTGTACCTCTTTCAGTTCCATCAAAAAGAATTTGTTCAAGTTGTTTTAATTCTTTTTCAGTTATTGGCTGATTAGATAAAAGCTTTGAAATGGTTAAATTGTGCTTGTTTTCTCTAATAAAACTTTCAACTCTTCTTCTGTAAGCATTGCCATAATTTGAAACTATTTGAGGTTCTGTTAAAATTGAAATAATATCTTCATCTAAAATATCGGAATAAATTACTTCTTTATTTTTAGTCTCCAAGTACTGAATTAACTCCCTTAGCTCCTCCCTAATTTCGTTAAGTTTTTTCTGTGATATTTCTCTAAAAAAATCTTGCCTTTTAATATCTTCAATTAAATCTTTAGCTCTTAAAACTGCTGGAATTGTATATTTTCTACTTAATGCTTCTGAAATCTCAACTAGAGTTTCTTGATATTTCACTTTATAGCTATTTGCCATTAGTGTAGCAATCTGAAGCTTTATCATCATCAAATCAAATCTTCTAGCTGACTCATTTATGGATTCTGCAACTGGTAATTCTGATAAAAATTCTTCAATAATATGCACATCATTTGAATCCAAATTATTCCATCTTTCTCTTTTGCTAAACTCTTCCACATGTCTAAGTTGCATAGCTACTTGAAATCTGTTTCTGTCCAAATTTACTACTGCATAATGCAATACATCTCTTAAAGAATTTGATAACTCAATATCTTCAGGCTCTCCTGTTTCTGCTAATAGTCTGCTTAAATGTAGTCTATCTTCAAAAATTTGTTGTGTTACAGGTTTTAGGATTTTGGTTTCTCTTCCTTTTTTCTCAATATCAAAAAATTCAAAGTTTTTACATACATCAAAAATTAAGAAATAATCTTTAGGCTGATTTGGACCATAAACATCAGGACACAATCTTGTACCTCTTCCTATCATTTGCCAAAACTTAGCATAAGACCTAACCACTTTGAAGAACACTAAGTTTAATACTCTAGGAGCATCAATTCCAGTGTCCATCATATCAACTGAAACTACAATTTGAGGATTATTTTCTTGATAAGCATCACAAAAAGCATCTATTAAACTTTGAGCATGAGAAACTTCATTATGAATCATAGCAATAAATCCTGATGGCTTTTCTGGATATCTTTCTAAAAAGCAATCTACAATAAACTTTGCATGAGTTTGGTTTACGGCAAAAATTAATGTTCTACCTAATTTATCCCCACCTTCAATTTTAAGTCCTTGTTCCATAAGGGTATCCAATACTTTATTGATAGTATCTTTATTGAATAACCTTTTATTCATTTCATTAGCTCTGATTTCCTCAGGGAAAATTCCTGTTGTTTTGTCTGCAAAAGTTTCTTCATATTTCACTTTTTCAGAATCTGACAACTCATTGTATTTAATACCTTCTCTAATGAACTTAGTTGTAATATCAATGTTTTTATATGGACTTAGGTAAGTTGGAACAGCTTCATTTAATTCATATAAAAAAGTAGGATCTTCATTACTACATCCAAATAATTCAAAAGTATTGTGGTCTATTCCATCTTTAGGAGTAGCAGTTAACCCAATTATTGAAGCATCAAAATATTCAAAAATAGCTTTGTATCTATTGTAAATAGAACGGTGTGCTTCATCTACAATGATTAAGTCAAAATGTCCAACTCCATAAAACCTTTCTTCAGAATTACGGATATTATCAATTTTATTCATCATAGTAGGATAAGTACTAAACACTAAACGTGTAGTATCATTTTCCTTTTCTTCTGTTAAGTCAATAGCAGTTAAGTCAGGTAAGTATTCACTAAAGTTCTTTTTAGCTTGTCTAACTAATGCATTTCTATCAGCTAAAAATAAGACTCTTTTTACCCAATTGTTTTTGAATAAAACATCAACTAATGCAGCAATAGTTCTTGTTTTACCACTTCCAGTTGCCATTACTAATAATGCTCTTCTTTTACTACCACATATTCCATTAGCATTTTCAGTCACAAAATCTTCTGCAACACTTTGTATAGCCAAAAATTGGTAAGGTCTGTTTACTATTGCAGTATTAATTGTTGCTTTTCGTATATCTTTTATGGTAGCCCTTTTTTGGATCAACCATTGTAATTCTTCTTTTGTGTAAAAACCATAAACTCTTCTTGGAGAACTATAAAAAGTATCTTCCCAAATTTTAGTTTCATATCCATTAGTATAGAAAATGACTGGTCTTTGTCCATGCATTTTTTCTAAACAATTGGCATATAAAAAAGCTTGATGTTTTCCTATTTCAATATCCTTTGTAGTTCTTTTGGCTTCTATTATTGCCAAAGGTTTTCCATCATCTCCCCAAAGTACATAATCAACAAAACCATTTCCTTTTGGATTGTCTGCTGTTAGTGGCATTCCGGAAACTGGATATTCCAATTCTCTTCCTTCTCTTAAATCATTCCAACCTGCTTCTTTTAAATCAACATCTATTAAATGTTGTCTTGTTTCTGCTTCAGTAAATTCAGATGAAAGTTTTCTTAGTCTTGATTGCTTTTGCTTTTTCAGTTTAACAACAGCTTCTTTGTTTTGCTGTTTTAAAGCTTCTAAAGTAGCTTCGCTTTCCTGAGCTTTTGCAATTATGATTTCTTTTTCTTTTTCAAGTTCGGCAACTTGTTCTAAAAGTAATTGGTAGGCTTTATTTTGTTCCTCCTGTAGTTCTTTTAACTGTCTTTGCTTTTCTCCAAGTTTTGGAATAAAGTCAGTATCAAAAAGAGCTGGTAAATCTGGAGTTTCTTTGCTGTAATTAAGTGCAAACCACTTTACAAAATCGTATATGTATCTGATACTGATATTTGCATCTTTACTTGAAATACGCTGACCATAATGAGAAGCATTGTTTCCTGTTTTTCTAACAATATGCAATCCTTCTAAAAGTGAAAATGGAATGATACTTTTAATTTCTTCTGTAGTCATTAAGTTGACCAATTCTGTATTAAAAGGTTTGTCAATGTGTTCTAAATCATAAATTAGATACATAGCTTCTTCTAATACTAAACGGCAATAACTAGCTGTAGAAACAGGTTCTAAATTTACCCTTTCCTCTGCTGTTTTTAACTTTTGATAGAGTGATAACCACTCCTTATGAAGAAATTTAAAGTTGCTCATTAGATTTACGATTATTAAAATTCGTCTTGTTCTTGTTCTCTTCTTCTTTCATCTCTTTTACAATCTGAGCAAAGGTCATCTGAACTCCACATAAAAGAGTCATATTCTCCACATCGTTTACATGTATGCTCTTCTATGTCTTTTTGTTTTCTTTCACAGTCCCAACACAAATCATCATATGTTTCTTTATCTCCTCCACATTCAGGACATGTTGTTTTTTGTTTTTCATAATAATTGTCACTTCCTGCTCTGCTTTCATCTGTAAATGAACACTCTGAACCTGTAATCTGGATGTCAAATTGTCTTCCATCATAACAAGTTATGGAACAAAAACCATTACTATCTAATTCTTCCGAAGAAAATTCACTGCTATCTAACCACCCACTAGAAAAATGTATCTTAACAACTTCATTATTCTCCACATCAACATTTAGAGTGTAATTATTTCTAAAACCAGTATCAGGATTATAATATTCTACATCAGCACAATAAGTGTTATCGCTGTAGGATTCTCCATCTTCATAAACAACTTCATTATAAGACTCATTTTCAACATCCACTTCCTCAGATGAATAGTCATTATTTTTACAAGACTGTAATGTTAAAATTCCTAAAAATAGAAATCCTAAAAATAATTTTTTCATGTGTTTTACTTATTGTGAATATCAGATGCTTATTTTGAAAAATTAAAACTACTGATGATTAATATTTACTTATTCATAATAATCTTCCTCATTTTCCTCTTCTTCTAATTCCTTCTGTCTTTTTTGTTTTTTAATTAATTCTTCATTACAATAATAACACAATTCTTCATCTTCTTCTTTTTCATCACCACACTCAGAACAAATATAATCATCTGGGTCATAAACATCTTGTTGTCTTCTATTAGTTTGTTCTATTGGAACATTAAAGTCAAATTGACTATTGGTCTGATTTATTGTGTCTATTTTTTCAGTAACTGTACTGTCTACATCAATGAAATTAATGTTAGAACCACTGTTATAATTATTCTCTTTACAAGAAAATAACAAAATTGAAAATAACAAAATTGAAAATAACAATACAAGTGTTACTTTTTTCATGCCAACTCCCCTTTAAATGCCCTTTGTAAAAGGCTATTAAACAACTCCTCTGATTTTTCTAAACTCCTTTGTGCAATGGCTTTCTGTTCTTCTATTACTGCAACACGCTCTGCAAATTGGTTTTGGAGTTGAATTGGAGGTAATGGAAAATCTAAATCTTTCAAAATTGCCAAATTGATATTTTTTTGTGCAGATTCAGGAGCTGAGTCTTCAATTATCTTCTGAAGAAATGACATCCAATATTGAGTATATTCATTATTTGTCATTTCATTTGGAATAAATCCTACCACACTATCTGGAAAACATGCATCAAAAGTCAAAATTCCTGTTTTTGCAATATTCGCAGCAATTGTAATACACAATGTTCCTGATTTCCAAAGCTTACTTTGTGCAAGACCAATTTCAGAATATGTTGATTTAAAATTAGTAATATAACCCCCTGCATTTGCAATGTCACCTGTTTGAATAAGGGGATATTTTCCTCCTAATAATTCAGGCGCATTTCTTGGTCTATGTTTTGACTTTCCTCTATCAAGTTTGCCGACATGGGAAAATTTCACTTTCTCCCACCCCTTTGGATTACTCACAGGGTCTCCAAACATATCTAAAAACAATGCTTGTGTTAGCTCATCATATTTTGCAATTAGGGCTTTGTCATTTTGTCTTAAGTCATCAGCTGCATCTAGTATGTTGGCAATTTTCAGTTGTTGTGGTAGTGGTGGAATAGGAAGTTTTATGGTTTCTAATGTTCTATTATTTAAAATAGGTACAACAGCATTATTAGCATAACTATCTATCAGACTTTTATTGCCTTTAAACCAATAATACAAATAGTTTACATCAACATTATCATTTGGATAGATACCAGTTAATTGTTGATTTGAAGAACAATCATCAATAGTAATCCCCAATTTTCCTATATCTCCAATACAACCAACAATAAGTGTATTTTTAGGAAAAACAACTGCTTTTTTGTCTTCAAATGCAAGATTAGTTAATGTCCTTTTAGAAGTTGATAGATATTTACCTTTATCTAAATCCCCGGGAGTGTACCAGTTAACTTCACCATCAAAGTATTTCACTTCTTGTGAAGGAGGAGTTTTTCCTGTTCTTATGAATTTTGCAATATCTTTAATTGTTTTGATTTCCATCATTTCAACAACTCTTCTAAGATTAGTAATTTTTTATCACTTTCTTCTTTTAGCTTTCTAATATCTTGAATAATTACACTAGGTTTTGCATATGTGACTTCTTCATAAACAACTTCTTTGTATTTGTTAATAGACAAATCCCAATCATTAGCTTTAATGTCTGTAAATGGCACCATGAAACTATTGTCTGTTCTTTTTCTATTCTTTTCAGCTTTTAAATTATGGTATCTTGAGATAATATCAGGAATATCATTTTCTTTAATTTCAGCACGTTTATCATCTAAACTATAGCCATCTGCTTTCATGTCATAAAACCATACATTATCTGTACCACCAGTTCCTGTTTTAGTAAAAAACAAAACAGCTGTACTTACTCCGGCATAAGGTTTAAACACACCACTTGGCATAGAAATAACTGCATCTAGTTTATGGTTTACAATAATTTCTTGTCTAATTTGTTTATGAGCATTAGAAGAGCCAAATAATACTCCATCAGGTACAATAACAGCACATCTTCCACCTGTTTTCATCATTCTCAACATTAACCCTAAAAATAGTAATTCTGTTTTTTTAGACTTCACTACTTTTAGAATAGAACCTTCTACACCATCATAATCCAAACTTCCTTTAAAAGGTGGATTAGCCAGAATTAATGAAAATTGATTTCTAATGTCACCATTGCTTTCACTTAAAGCGTCTTTGCCAATTAAATTAGGATTTTCAATTCCATGTAATTGCAAATTCATAGCTCCAATTCGTAGCATAGTATTATCAAATTCAATACCTGTGAACATGTTACTGTTGTAATGCTCTCTAAATTCCTTTTCATGAAACCAATCAGGATGATTTTGATGAATATATTCTCCTGCTGAAACTAAAAATCCTGCTGAACCTGCTGAAGGGTCACAAATGGTGTCTTCTTTTGTAGGCTGCACCATATCCACCATCATTCTAATTAGATGTCTAGGTGTTCTAAACTGTCCATTAGTTCCTGCTGTTGCTATTTTTGAAAGTAAGTATTCGTAAACATCTCCTTTAGTATCTCTGTCTTCCATTTTGATTTTATCTATCATCTGGACTACTTGGTCTAATACTCTTGGAGTAGGAATCATAAAAGTGGCTCCTGTCATGTATTTAGCAAAAACACCATTTTCTGCACCCACTTGTTTCATGTGGTCAAAAACTGAAATTCCACCCACAATAGGTTTTGTAAATAAGTCAAACATGGTTTGAGGTTCTTTGTTTTTAAAAGAACTCCATCTCAATTCTTTTTGGTCTTCTGTAAAAATTACATTAGAAACAGGCTTTTTTATCATAGCTGCTTTTTTCTCTTCCAGCAACTGTGTTTCATCTAATCTGCGTATAAAAAGTAAGTAAGTAAACTGCTCAATTACTGTTAATGGATTAGACACTCCTCCTGTCCAAAAACTCTCCCAAATCTTGTCTACCTGTGATTTAATTTCTCCTGTTATCATGTTCGCTTTGTGTTCTTAATGCTTTTATTTAGGCTTTAAGGGTTAAAAATACCATTTTTTTGTAGAGTTTCCATAAAAAAATATGATTTTACTTACTCTAAAATGACTATTTAACTTACAATTAGCAAGGTTTAGAAAAAATTTTGAATATACAATGTGGAAATCCTCATTATAAAATTAAAATATTTTTTGTTACTTTATAACATCAAACAACTGTTAACTAAATACTCTCTCTATGAAAAAAATTTTACTAATTATTATTTTTGCTTTTACTTTTGTAGGAGCAAAAGCTCAAGAAGTTTCCTGTGAAGATTTGAAAAATTTTATTGAAAAAAAAGGCATGTATCAATATTCCCTTTCAAATATTACTTTAAATTCTTCATGGCTTTACAAAGTAACCTGTTATAGCTATGACATGAAGTATTATGTAATAGCAGAAATTAAAGCTAATGAATATAGTTACACAACAAAAAGTTATATTTTTTGTGGTATACCTTATTCAAATTGGTCAAATTTTAAAAACGGTTATAACTACTCAGATAGTAGAACTTATGGTGAAAGGTTCCATGCTTATATTATAGATTATCAATGTAATTGTTATTAAGTCTCTAAACAAAAAAGACAGCCCTTTCGAGCTGTCTAAATTAATCTAAAAACTTCCAAATAAAGTCTCCAGCTTTTTTTCGTTCTCCTCTACAGCATTTAGCAATACTTGATTTGTTAACCTCTGTTGCTTTTGAAGCCTCTGAAATAGAATCAAAAACCTTAACCAATTCACCTTTATAATCATATTGAATGACTTTCTTCTTCCTTATATCTTCTTTTAGATCAAATGTAGATGTATAAGTCCAATAAAAACCATTACTAGTTTTTCTATCTCCAATACATGCATGGCTTATTGATTCTTCTGAAATTGAAGATGATTTTGAAGCTTCTTCCAATGATTGAAAAGTTGATTCTAATTCTCCTGTTAAGTTATATTGATATATGGTTTTTTTGAATCCACCACCTCTATCTGAATTGTAACCATTGTGAAACGAATCAAATTTTTGAATATAATATTTTTCTTTTAGTGCTAATTCGTCAGTATTGATTCCAGTGTCAATTTGCTCCCAAATAAAACTTTCAAACCCATATTCTCTAATAGCATTTTGGAATTTATGTCCGTAATTTTTTGTTGCCTTATTATAATGATCATTAATTCTTTCTTGTAAACTAACTGTTGTTGCTCCAACATAAATCTCTCCTGTAACAACATTTGTTGCTTTATAAATAATTCCTTCTTTCATCTTCTTTCTCCATTACTATTTTATACACTTGCAATTGTATAAACTCCATTTTCTAAAATCACTCTATTCATTGTTTCTAAAACTATATCCGTTTGACTCTTTTTACACAAAAGCGCATCGTAGACATATAAGACATAGATGCCTTTCTCGTTTAATTTTGATATAATTTGTGTCATTATTTGCACTTCTAACTCAAATAATCTCTTTGAAGTAATTTTATATCCGTTAGCTTTTTTGTCTTTGAGAATGTTTTCCATCATTTCCCTTTCATTTTCTATATAGTATTGATATAAAACACTTTTCTTCATATCTCTTGGGTGCTTATTAAAAAATGATAAGTGTTCGATTTTGACTTTCTTGATATCTTCATTCAAGAAATCCGTAATATTTTGATGCGTGATAAATTTAGATTTACCTCCATATATTTTCATTGCTAAATTTGGATGTAGAGCTTTAAAATCTATCTCAACAATTTCTTCTCCATCTATTTTAACAAGATTCCTTATGTAACTCGGCATTAGATTAAAAGAGTCTGTAACTCTTCCTCCTGCCTTTGAGCTTATTGATGGTGTTATTAATCCGTTTTGAGTTAAATAGTTATATCGTGAAATATTGTCTTCTAAAAAACTTAGGTTTTTATATCCAATTATATTCTCTCTTTTCCTTTTATTTAATTTAGCTAATCGTTTCCCTTTTTTGGTAACATAACCCTCATTAACTAATTTATCTCCCTCATTTTTAATTTCATCTAAAGTTGGTAACTCAATTGATTTGTAAACATTCAAAAGATTATTTCCAATTTTATTATTAATAGCTCTAGACAGTTTTTCTAACTGATTTTTTCTTATTTTTTGTTTAAAATCATTATTTTTCAATATATAATAATCTATTTTATCAATTGCAAACGATTCATTTAACCTATAGGATTTAGAATATTCATTAGATAAATAAGTATCTCCTCCATATTCATTTTTCTTAACTTCAATTATAGGAAATGTAGAATCTGTTGAGTAAGTTAACGCATCAATTACTCTTTTATATATTCTAGTATTATCTTTACCCTTCCTATACTTTTCATCAAGATATGTTGAGTGTAAATTTTTCCATTTATCTTCATCGTTATCATAAAAAATGGTACCTGTTAAATTTGAAACAAAATCTAGGCATTTTTCAACTGCAATTGATTTATCTGAATCAATTTTGGTTAAAACTGATTTTGGAAGTCTTTCAACCTTTCTTTTAACTCTTTTAGGTATTGCAATAGTTTCGCAATTAGTTAAATAACTCGGAAAAGTGTCATCAATTGTTGGTTCAAACTGTATTGATTTACAGCTGTAACTGTTTGTAAAATAAGGGGGTGTTTTAAATCTATTGTTTTCTGTATTATCAGTAACATTATTAATAATAGAATTAATAGATTTGGATTTAAAGTAAATTAGAATTTGTTCTTTTCTAATTTCATTGTCATTAAAATTCATAATTAATCATTTAAATTAAACTTCGTTTAATTCAGATCTAATGATTTTTATAATTGTTGAATTTTTTAGTATTTGTAGTGTATTTTATTTTTCAGATACTGAAATTTGATACAAAAGTAAAACAAATAATCGAGAAATCCTAATTTTTTGTTAATTATTATCAATAAAATACTTGAAAAAATAAGAATTATATAAAATAAACACCATTTTTCAGGTGTTTATTTAAATTTAGCTAAGACTTTTTCAGTGTTTTTTTGATAAAGCAGAGAACGACTCAAAAGTTTGGTTATACAAAATACAACATAACTGCTAAAAAGATAACTTTATATCTTTATATGGTTAGAACAACTACTCAATCAATTAATATTTCAAAGTTGTGGTAATAATAGGCTTGATTTTCAATTATAAAAATTGTTTTCAAGTTTATATCAACTTTTACTTCTTGAACTAAAACAACATCTCCAACTCTTAAATCTCCAACATTTTTTATAACAAAAACTCTAAATGGGCAGAATACTTTTTTTAGTATGTTATTCCATGTTACTATAAAAATTATGTTTGGAGATGTGTATTTTAGTATGTCAGCTAACTCTTTTTTTGTCATTATTTCAAATTTTTATCTTACTTTTTTAAAAGAGTTCTTCCTAATTTTTACGATGAAAACGCTATGATATTATTATGTAAGAAATAGTTAGACTGATTGTTTTCAAGCAAATTACCTATGTAATTCATAAACTCGTATGCATTTACATTTCTTTCTAAATTTGAATCAATATAAGCACTCTTATTAGCCTCTGTGAAGAGATTGTAAACATTCCACAAACTAATTTTGTCATCTGTGGATTTTGAAAAATTTGCATCTAAATGATAATCTCTTACCATTGTGTTTATTTGTGTATCATTTACTTTTAAAGGAAATAAAGTCTTCTTAAATTCTTTCTCTAAAAACGGATAGAGTTTCATTTTGCCAATTAAATGTGCAAATTGGTTTTCATTTAAAAAGAAATCATTCATTTTTTGCATTTTTCTTAAATGCTCTTTTTTATCATATTGATTAATTAATAAATGAATTTTTTCTCCTAACTCGTGAACTGAACTAACTCTTAAATCGTCAAGAAGACCATCTGTTGAAATGCACAAATTTGTACATACCTTATTCTGAAAACCAACAAATACTTTAAATTTTTCAATTGATTTTTTACTAAACAAGTTCTCTTGATTATAAGCTCGAACTCCACCTACACATAAGTTAAGTTTGTTCCCATTAACTATTTCTGAAATTTCAGGTATTTCTATTACAAATGCCATACGCTCATAATAAATTGTTTTCTCATGTTCTAATAGCTCATTTGCTGGCTTTCCAATGGCTTGCGGAATTCTACCCTTGATAACATGTGATGCTCTTATATCAGGTGTTAAATCACCTTGATATCCTAATATTTCCTGAATGACATTTTTAGTTGTTGTAATAAACTCAAAGTGTGAAATTGTTGTTTCATTATCTTTTGCAAAAACAGGGATTGTACAATCATTTTTAAGGTGTTCTAACGACACTTCAATCGTATTGGCTTCAATAAAATGTTTTCTTTCTGACGTGACAACATTATTTTCTTCAATAATTTGATTGTCGAAATTTTGTATAACTAATTCCATTTTATTCTTGGTTTTGATGTGTTATAATTGATTTTTCAGTAACCATTTGTGCACTTAATGCAGCTAATGCACTTTGTTTCGTTACAATTAAAGAGTAAATATCTTTACTAAATTGAGGATAGGAATTATAGATAGTTTTTAACTCTTCTTCAGAATTACTATTCTCAATTTTAATTTTAATCGCATCTAATGAAATACCTTGATTACACCAGTCTTTTAAAAGTTTTCCAGTATTAGAAGAAATAATAAACTCAGGTTTACCAACAAATAATCCAGTTCTGTCTTTACTTGCATTTACAAGATGTTTGTCATTTAGAAACTCAAAATTTACAGTTAGTTCGTACTCGTAACCTTCTCTTTGAATTTCTTTTGTTCCAAGCTTCATTACTTTAGTTTTACCATTACTATCTTGATCTAAACTATAATCAACCTTTCTTCTTGAAGTAGTAATAATGTGAATTTTAGATTGAATGATAGCGTCCAAAAAAGAGTTATGACGTGGAGTAACTTTTGCCCAATCATTAAAACGACCTCCTAATTGTTCATGAATTTCTAAACAACCTCCTTTTCCTGACCATTCATGCGAAATTGAGTCAATAATTAAAACTTCAATTCCTGAATTTTCACATACTTGAATTGCTTGAATATATCGTTCTGGTGTAAAAGGTTCTTTTAAAGGAAGAACATTAAAATCTCCTAAATGAGAATATAAACTTGCACTATTATTTTCTGTATCAATAATGGCAATTTTATCCCAATTTTCTGTAATTCCGTAAGCTAATAAAAGGGCACTATACGTTTTTCCGTATCCACTTGGACCTGATAAGCCTACTCGCAATTTCACTTGCTGTCTTTGTGCTTTTTGTAGATTCATAATATTAATAATTATTTATAAGTTTAAAAAAATAGAGGTTACTCATTACAAGTAACCTCTATATACTAATTCTGTATGGCGTATATAACATAATTGATTTTACTACAAAACTTCTTGGTTATGAAGATTTTGAACTAAAACCGCATCTTCATCGCTCATGTATTCATAGCGATGTGTTCGTTGTATAATTTCGCCAGTTTCTTGAATTGTGAATTCATAAGGGTCAACTTCAACCTTCGAAATTGTACCAGGCAATGAAGTGCCAATTAGAGATTTACACATAACCTCATTGAATGTACATGAAACTCTTGCTGTTCTTGCTGTTAAATACGTTCTGCCAGTTTCTCTACTAACAACTGCTTCAACTCCTCCTTGAACAATTAAAGAGAAAAAAATTTCTCCATTTTCTTTTTCAAAAACCTTGTAACCTGTAATTTGTACCATAGTTTTATAAATTTTAAGATTAAACAAATACGAGTACTTCCCGCAAAATTTGACTAAAGTGGAATGATGATTCAACTTCTAACCTTTTGCGGGGGAGTACCTCCAAAACATTGTTTAAGTCGGGGTATGACTTGGACTTAGTTTACATACTCTTTAAAATTTTGAAAAAAAAAATTTTTTTTTTTTTTTTTTTACTATGAAAAATAAGAAAACCTTTCTATTATTATATTCTTACTTATTTATCTAATCAATATCTACTATTAATAATGTTACTGATTTATATAAATGATAAAACCCCTTAAATAAGGGGCTTATGAACTGTTTTAATTATTTTATTAATGTCAGTTTTCCGATTAACAAAAAATATATGTTTGAAAATCTAAACTAAAATTTTTACAATTTGGACAGAAATTATCTCTTTGATTCAATAATAAATCAAAGTTTCTAAAGAAATTATTTCCTTCATTTTTTCCTTTGAGTTCATCATCTGTATAAAATAAATAATTAGGGTTATCTTTTTCCGTTTTATAATTTATACTCTCTAACTCTTCTGTTATTTTATTGTAGGCTGGCACAGGGTTATTTGTTAAATAATCATATCTGCCACCTCCATACTTAGCATTTGTCTCGTATTTGCAAATTCTACATTCTGCTTTTAATATCTCTGCCATCATTAATTATTTTTTACCAAAAATATTATGTATAATAATTATAGCTATAACAATTCCTCCAAGGATAAGTCCTGCAAAAAGTTGTTCAGCAATACCATTAAAAAAACCTTTTCCATTTACCATTGAAGTTAGCCCCCAGAATGTAAATACAATTATAATTAAAACTACATATCCGCATCCAGTTTTATTGCTATTCTCATTATTTTCACTCATATTATTGTTTTATTCAAGACATTGTAATTGATTCATAAATAAGCTTTTGTTTTCTGTAACACTAGAACCAAATATTTTACCATTCATTTCAAAAAAGATAGCTTTAAGGGTGTGATTTTTCAAAATATTAAAACTCCTTTTATCAATTTCAAACATGGCAATAGTAACTTTCTTTCCATTCATAACAACTTCCTTAGATTCAATAATATTTAATGAAACCCCGTCATTACTATTAGTTTGAATTTTTAAATCACCTGAAACATTCTGTGAATATCCGTTTTTATGTAAAACTAAAATATTTACTAAATATTGACCTGTAGTTTGATTTTTATAAATGGATGTTCCTAATTCATATTCCTTTTCCTTGATTACTGGTTTTGGATTAAAATACTTTATAACATTCCCATCTTGCCTATTGTTTGTTTTGATGTCACATTGAGCATAAGAGCTTTTAATTGAAAAAAGGGTAAGAAATATCAATATTATTTTTATCATCTCTATTTTTTTAAATTTTTATTAAATTCCAAACTTGAGTATTACCACCATCATACACTATTATTAAAGTTTCAACTTCAACATCAAAAGCTATTGTACATTCGGTTTTAGTTTCAACGCCCGAAAGAGAAATTACTCCATCATAATACAAATACGTATTACCATCCTCATAATAATATTTTTTCTCTGACTTAACAACAAACTTGACAGTTACTGATTCTCCATCAATTTTATTTGTGATAGAAACAGAACCATTAGTATTGTAAGGTGTATCATTTACATCTACTACAATAACATTCTCATTTGTTAAATTATAGTTTTTTGAACTATCCGAAGCATTCATAAAAGATGAAAAATTACTTTTGTAAACACCATTTATTTTTTGTGAAAGAGCAACGCTAGAATATAACATTGCTAATAATAGAATTATTTTTTTCATTCTGAATGAGCATTAAGATGGTAAATAACATTTTCACTATTTATAAAGAAATCAGTAACCCAAGTTATATAGCCATTTCCTCTTCTGTAAGTATATATCTTTCCTCCATTCCCATCATTTGATTTTGAATAAGGGGCACCCCACGACAAAACAAGAGTGTTTTCTGATTCTCCAATCCAATACTCTCTAGCTTTTTGAATTTCTGTCTGATTATGTTGTTGCAATGTAGGTGAACAACTGACATTAATGAATGTTATGAAAAATAACATTAAATAAAGTATTTTTTTCATTTTAATTAAAATTAGAATTAAACAAATATATTAAAAATTCGACTTATATGTCGAGATAAAAAATCTTAACTAATTTTTCTTTGTAAAATGCTTGAGCATTTTGATCAAATAGAAAAAGAAGTAGTAAATAAGATTTACAAATTATTCCTTGAAAAATTCAACGGAAACAATTCAAGGTTTGCACAAGCTTCAGATTGCTCTGAAACAACTGTTAGAAGAGTTTTTAGAAACAAGCAAAGAATGACTTTAAATTTACTTTTAAGGTTTTGTAATGCCTTAGAAATAGATATTATAGATGTATTCGATGAAATTAAAATCACTCAAAAAAACAATTAAACTTGCTACAATAATTTAATGCAACAAGTTTAATGCTCTTTAATTTTAAATCCTTACGGAAATCCGTAAACACATCATTTTAATTTCTCATTCAGCCTTTCAGATAAACCTTTCATAGTTTCACTCAACTTTTTATTTACAATTTTTGCATAATAATCTTGTGTAGTTGATATTTTAGAATGCCCTAATAATTCAGAAACAATTTCCATTGAAACATCATTAAATAAAAGCACTGTTGATGCGAATGTTTTACGAGCTATATGATGTGTTAGGTTCTTTTTTAAACCAACTATATCAGCTATTTCTTTTAAATAAGAATTAAAGCGTTGGTTTGAAATGATAGGAAGTAACTTATCTTCTGATTGATATTTACTAATTATATAAATTGCCTTTGGCAACAAAGGAATCATTAACGGCTTAGAAGTTTTTTCTCTATTCATTTTAATCCACTTATTCCCATCAAAACCCTTTACAATGTGTTCAGGTTTCAAATTACTCATTTCTTTGAAAGCTAATCCAGTGTAGCAACAAAACACAAATAAATCCTTGACTTGTTGCAATCTTGTTTGTGAAAAATCATAATTCTCTAAAGATTTCAATTCATCTTCTGTCAAATAAATAACTTCTTTCTGAAGCCTTTTTGCTTTGTAACCAATAAAAGGATTCTTGTCAATATACTCTTGTTCTAAAGCAAATTGGATTACTTTTCTAAAACGTTGAATTGCTTTATTAATAGTACTTTGTTCTAATCCTTTCTGTGTTTTTAAGAAGTACTCATATTCATTAAGAAAATTTAATTTAAGGTCTTTTAACTTAATGTCATTAGCTTTAAAATAAGCCTTTATAAAGGATTTTAAATGAACGAATGACTCAATATACTTTTTGTATGTAACCTTCTTTAAATCCCTCCCAATTAGCTTATAAATGCGAATATTGAACAATTCATAAACCTCCAAAACTCCAAGTTCTTTTTTAGGCGTATTTCCTTTAAACTTAGTGTAAATATCATCAACTGTAAACTCAGAATTGTTGATTTGTAGGTACAAAAAAACCTGATTAATTTGGTTCTTAATCAGGTTCAATTGTGAATTTATATAATTATTTTCATTACTTGGAGGTTCACACTCTTGAAGTGAATTATTCCAAGTTTTGGGATTAACAAATAATCCTACAGCAAATTGTTTTCGTTTGTCTAAATATGTCAAACGACAAAATAATGGTACTTTACCATCTTTTCTAATTCTTGTTTTTGATACAATAAATAATAAATTTAATTTTTTCATGGCGTATAATTTTAATTAGCTGAAATTCAGATATTTAACATGCAACCTCTAAAATAAAAACTGCACCTTTTTTGCAACCTTTTTTTGGAAATTAATATGTTTTTAGTGGGAAAGTTGAAAATGTAATTATATGGAAAATAACTACGAAAAGTATAAAAATCAAAAAAGCCCTGCATCAAATGCAAAGCTTTTCATTGGTCTAACTACTAAACCTTTTTGGTACTTTCGTACCTAAACAACACAACTATTTTAAATATTTTAAGAGGGCAAAAAAGCCTTTCTTTTACGAAAGGCTTCCTCTTTACTGGCGGTCTGGACGGGACTCGAACCCGCGACCCCATGCGTGACAGGCATGTATTCTAACCAACTGAACTACCAAACCAGTGCTTGATTGCGAGTGCAAATATACTACCCTTTTTCATTCCTGCAAATATTTTTGCAAAAAAAATTAAACTTTTTTCAGCGTTTTCAGCCAAACTTTTGTTTTTCAATCAAATACGTCAGTAAAATTTTTTCAAAATTTTCATCAACAGAAACGGGTACATAACGAATTTGATACTGCATACACGTTGCTTCTATCGTTTTGAAATAATCTTGCACCACTTTTTGATACGATTCTTGCGTATTTTCAGCAAATAAATTAATTTCCTCTCCCGTTTCTACATCTATAAATTTACGTGGTGTGTTGTCAAAACTAAAATTTAATTCGGTTTTTTTATCATAGACATGAAAAACTACCACTTTATGTTTGTTGTGTTTTAGATGTTGAAGTGCTTTGAAGATTTTCTCGCTGTCTTCGTTTTGAAACATATCGGTAAATAAAACTACCATCGAACGACGGTGAATATTTTCGGCAATTTGATGTAAAAAAGTAACTGTATCTGTTTTTTTGGTTTGATTATGATTTTCTAAAATACCTTCCAGCTTATTTAAAATCATGCGATGATGACGATCACTCCCCTTTTCTGAAGCATAGAATTCGTAGGTATCTGAATAAACGCTCAATCCAACAGCATCGCGTTGTTTTTTAAGCAAATTCATCAAAACCGCAGAAGCCAACACCGAAAATCCGATTTTATTCTCATAAAACTGTTGATTATCTTTCAATTTTGGATAATGCATCGAAGACGAATTATCTAAAATCAAATGGCAACGCAAATTGGTTTCTTCTTCGTAGCGTTTGGTATATAATCTATCGGTTTTAGCAAACAACTTCCAATCAATATGTTTGGTACTTTCTCCTGGATTATAGATTTTATGTTCGGCAAACTCTGCAGAAAACCCATGAAAAGGCGATTTGTGCATACCCGAAATAAAACCTTCGACAATTTGATTAGCCAAAAGCTCCAAATGCTGAAAACTGGAGATTTTTTGTATTTGAGATTCTAAATTCATAGTTCAAATATAATTTGAAAATATGGAAATGAATCAATTTGGAAATTATTTTAACAAATAAAAAAAGGTCTAACTATGATTAGACCAATTTCTACTTAAAAAACTACTTATTTAATATATAAAACCTAACGTTTTTTTTCAAATGCACCTGTAGTTGGGTTATAAAGAATAGTTCCACCTTCAAATTTTTGAATCGTAAAATTATCTCTCGAAGGGATTTCATCTGAAATAGGTAAGCCTAAATAGCCCGTTTCCCATTTTTTTGAAGCATAGTAATCAAAGAAAGGTCCTTTTTTGATTACAAAGGCGTTTGAGACACCTGGATTTTCGTAGATAAATCCGTTTTGGAATTCTACAAAATGATATTTAAACATTTTTGGATAGTTTTTGTTAGGTGTTATCAAATCCCCTAAATAAGAATCAATGCCGCCAGTTGCTCTCCATTTAGTATATAGCCCATAATTTGCTCGAAACGAATTGTAAATTACCTTGTATGGACTTGCTTTGGTAGAAATTGCAGCACCAAACTCGAAATATTGCACCGAATTATTGTTTTTGATGATTTCATCACTTACAGGATAACCTAATTTTCCTTTTTCCCAACCTTCTTTTTTCCATACTTCTGCAATCATTTTTGGAACTGCATACGTTCCTAAATTCGGATGGTAATAAATGGCTCCACCTTCAAAAAAATTGAATCGTCCAAAACCATCAGGTGTGGTTGTTTCGTCGGTTGTTGGAAATCCTAAAAAGGAGTTTTCCCAACCTAAAGAAGCCCATTTGTCTTTTATAGCTCCATGAACTTCGTGAGCTCCAGTTGCAGGACTCCAATAAATACTTCCTCCTTCAAAATGTTGTCCAGCACCGTTTTTGTTTGGGGTTCTAAACTCATCTGATGTTGGTGCTCCTAAAAAATATTTTTGGTTTATATTAGTAGCTCCTCTTTCCAACTTTTTAGGTGAATCTCCTGTGAGAAATTTTGAATATTTAGCAAAAATATCACCCCAAACTGCATAAGCATTTGAAGTGTTGGATCTGCAATAAATTGCTGCTGAATAGTTTGAAAAATCAACATAATAAACAAACAAGCCTTGGTCTGAAGAAGAAAGTGACTGATAGTTTAAACTGTAAGAAGAACTTACGGGTTTTAGATTTAACTTGTTGGCTTTTTCAATAATTTTCATTCTAATGTCATCTACATTAGATTTTGATTTGCCTTGTGCCATCAAACCAGTTGTTATTAGGCTTACTAACAGTAATAAAAGGGTTGCTTTTTTCATTTTTATTGCTTTAAATTATAAAAATTCTATTTGTGCTGTTTTGTTCGAAACGAGCAATTTTATATTGGATGTTATATTGATATTTTTTTTGGGTAAACTCTCGGTCAGGTTGATTTCAATTGTTTTTAGAACCGTTTTGTCATTTTTTTTCTTCACTTTATAATAAATTCTAAAATCAATACATTGAATGTAATTTTTATTGAAGCTGAAATCAAAATTTGAAGCCAGTTGTTTCAAATAATTTAACCCTATTTCATTTACTTCTAGTGTAACAGATTTTATGGATTTGAATTTCCGAGGGTATTTATGATTGCCATAAGCAATAGTGTTGAAATCGGTTGGCGAAATTGTTTTCTTAATTTCATCATCTGTAAAACCAAGCATTTTAAGTTCTTCTGCACTGTATTCCAGAATAGAAAATTCCAAATTGGTTTTATTTTCTTTTAATTTCAGTGCATCATACCACAAATGTTTTTTGGCATCTGATTCTAGATAAACTTTTTCAATTTCTACTTTAGCATTTATATTTTTTATGCTATCCAAAAGACCTATTTTTCTCGATTTGAATTCGATGCCAATATCATTCAAATGATCTCCAAATTTATTGTTTTTGGAAGGTTGTAAAAATTCTAGTGTAGCAAATTCGCCCATAAAATATTTCCCTGAATACGCATCAGTTGTAGTTTTTGTGGTGTTTTCTTTGCAAAAAAACAGTGTGTCTTTTACAAATGAATTTTTGAATAAAGTTGTATAATCTTCTTGTTTAATACAAACAAAAATAGTGTTGCAATCGATGTTAGATTTTGCTTTACTCTGCCCCATCACACTGGTTGATGTTAGGTAAACTGCTAATAAAAAAGAAATTACATTTTTCATTCTATCGTTGATTATAAATTTGGATACTGCTTATTTTGTCATTGTAGTTAATGTGATATTCATCTCCTTCTATGATTTTTAATTGGCTGTAATCTTCTTTGCTCCATCTTTGCATATTTGTTCCTTCTTGCCAATAACCATCTAAATTAGTATTGTATCCTGAAAAATTATCGTTCTCAAAAATTTGAATTTCATATCCTTCGGGAATCAATATACTGCTAATTCTATCATTCCAATCGCTCCCCATTTGCTGTAAGGTATAAGTACCCGTTTTTAGCACTAATCGTTTTCCTTTAAAATTTTCGTGTTCAAAAAACCAAATTTCATCACCTTTTGGGTTGAATGATGCCACAATATTGTCTGACACCTTTACTGTTGGAATTGTTTTTTCTTTTAAATTTGGACTTGAAATTGTTCTACTTTTTTGTGCAAAAGAATAATTTACCAAAAGTGCAAATACGATAAAAGTTAGCTTTTTCATTTTTTATTAATTATTAAAACTACCCGTTATTTTTCCAGATGATTTTTCTGATGGTTTTGTTTTATTTTTATTTATTTCATACAGTTCACCTTCAAAAGTTCCTGTGATTTTCTTGCCCGAAACTTTCAAAGTTAAAGTACCTCTAATTTGATAGGCTTTATCCTTTATTTGCAAAACGCCTGCTTTCTTATTATCATTTATAGCATAAGTTCCCGATTTTTTGGTGGGAGCAATTAAACTTATGGTAACATCAGGCGTTGTATCTAATGTTAGATGTGACGAAATAAGCAAGCCTTTTTTAGGGTCTTCTATGATAGATGCGACTTCATTTGACGTTTTTCCATTCATTGTGAAGGTAATTTTGCCAGGAGCTTTTTGTAGTTCTTTGAGCATTGCATCCACTTTTGGGTCGCCTGTTTGGGCATTTGCATTAACGGCAAATACCAATGCTATTAAAATGAGTATTTTTTTCATTTTTTTTAAAATTTTAAAAAGTTACTTATTTTTCGTGATGCATTTTAGAAATTCGAAATACTATTGATTTATCGACTTCGGTTGAACGAATGTAACCGCAAGCTTTTTCGGTATTATCAAACTTTTTATAGACACCTGCAAAGTTATTTTCTATTCCTAAAATATTATTTTTAGAAAGCATTCCCGAACACGATTCGTTTTTGAAATCAATTTCAATTTGAGCATCTTTGCTTGCAAGTTCTTGCTCATCGATACAAGCTACGATGTAACTTGGTTTATCTGTATTTTTAATTTGCAATTTAAAGGCAATGGTTTGGTAATTAGCAACCAAAGAAGGAAAAACACCATTAATTGCAGTTACTTGTGGATTGATACTCGGAGCACCATACGAATAAGCCATTAATTTTACTTTTGGGTTTTCGCCTCTAAATAAGGCATAAATTTCATCGGTTGAATAAATTCCGTCTTGAATAGCAATATACACATCAATTTCACTGGCATATTGAATTATTTTTTCGGGTTTAACCACAGGTTTTATAACCGATTTAGTTCGTATTTGAGCAAAATTTGATTGAGAAATCAATAAAAAAAATGCTGCTAAAAACATGTTTTTCATACTACGCTGTTTTATAATTAAGTTACTCTATTTGTTGGAAAATAAATGATAAATCACCATTATAATAATCGTTTGAAAAATAAATAGGATATATAAGACCGGGTGTATCAGTAAAACCGAATGAATCAAAACGAATATTTCCAGAAGTTATAGGATATGTTATAAGCGAACCATTAGATTTATCACGGTAATACCAATCATCGGAGTTCATAGTTATAGCATATTTTTTATCTTTTTGTAATTCAATAGGTTCGATGTTTTTTGTGGTTGTAGTTGCTGCTGTAACTACATTAATATACTCTGTTCTAATTACTGTTTTAGTAGTTGCATCCCATAAAGTAACTCTTAAATTAGCGTTTGATTGTGGAAGTGATACTACAAATGCCTTTATTGTTCCTTTTACTAAAGGAGTAAATTCGTTACCTACTTCAGATGTTGTGCCATCTACAACATCGATAATACCACCATTAATCCCTCCATTTGTGAGATATCCAATAAGTGGATTTTCTTCTTGATACGTTACAGGTGTTGGTTCATCGTTCTTACTACAAGAGAAAAGGGAGAAAATAATTACGAATAATGTGATTGTTTTTTTCATTGTTATTATTTTAAGTTAATTTATTACTATTACTCTGTTTGTTGAAATTTGAAATTTATATCACCCATAAATTCATAACCACCGCCATTTGTTTCTGGTAGTACATCTAATGAATAAGCATATCCCGTTTTATTAAACCCTGTAATAGTAATATTCCCTGAAGTTACTGGATAAGAAACTTCATTTTGATCCGCTCTTGTATGTTCGTAAAGGTAATTTGCGCCAATCGAAATGACATACTCTTGATTTTTTGTAAGTTCTAAATCAGGTATGGTTGTGCTAATTTCAGTACCAGCTGTAGCTACATTTATAGTTGTTGAATAAATGGCAGTTCCAGAAGCCTTATCCCAAATTTTTACTACAACATTATTATCCGCTGAAGGAAGTTTTACAAGAATAGCTTTTATTTTGCCTTTAACCTTCGGTATAAAACTATATCCAAATGCTTCTGCACCTGTATTTACGAGTGTTGTAGCATTTTGACTAAACCCCGTTGATGTGAGAAAACCAGATAGTGGATTTTCTTCTTGATACGTTACAGGTGTTGCCTCATCGTCTTTACTACAAGAGAAAAGCGAGAAAATAATTGCGAATAATGTGATTGTTTTTTTCATGATTATTGAATTTTAATAAATTAATACACAACAAATGTATTTTAAGAAACAATAAATAAAAATCACTAATAGACCAACGACATTTTAAATAGACAGACAGCTTATTTATTGAATAAATAACTTTTTCCTACGATTATTGAAAGTAAACCTAAAGTAATCATTAAAAGCAGTCCAGGTATTTCTTTCCAACTGATAATTACTGCTTTTTCAGGGTTGTTTTTAGGATAAGCAACGGTGCAATTTTCGCCTATTTCATAATTGAATAAAACAAAAATTTGTGGTGATTTACTATAACTTTTTATGGTTTGTCCATCATCTGAAATAAATTCAAAAAAAGGACTTCTTCCTGATAATTTTCTATTGGTTGTAACCATTTTTGCCCCATTACGACTTATTTTATAACCAATTATTTTTGCCTCGGTGCTAGTTCCCATCAGTGGATACGCTATTACTTTATACAAGCTATTTCCCCAAAAAGCAACGATACCCATTCCAATAATTAGCATAGTTATTCCAATAACATTTGGGTTGTTGGTTTTCATATGTTTAAATTTTATTTTTTAGCGGTAACATATGGTATCGCTTTTTTAATCATTGGTGTTTGCTTACGCAAACTTGTTGTTAATGGCGATTTCATATTTTTTAGTTTATGCTTATTTTTTGATTTACTATTTGCCCATTTTCCAATTCTATTTTCAAGAAATAAATACCCGATTTTTCTATCGAAAATTGCTTGTTGGTAATTGTTTTTACTGAATTTTCTTTTCCTAAAACATCAAAGGCTTTAATGCTTTTAATAGTTTCAATTGTATCGATAGCAAAAACACCATTAGACGGATTTGGATAAACCGAAATTTTGCTTTTTGCATCAAAGCCATTAGTATTCAAACTTGCACAGGTTGGCGAGAGGTTCAATTCAAATTGGTTAAAGAAATTCCACATCAAAATTTCTAAACCTCCACCACTTGGCCATCCATGTCCTCCTCCTAATCTTTTTATTAACGAAACTTGCTTTGATGCTCCGTTTGTATTACAAAATTCGATACGGTAATAACTATTTCCTAAATCAGTAGTGTTTGTGTAGGTATCGGCTCCGCAATTTAGATAAGCAAAAGGTGTAATTGGCCATTCGCCCCAAGGGATAGGAGTATCATCAGTATCTGGATAGGCTACCACACTATCACTTGATCCATGGCAATGCAGTAGAGGAACTTTTACAGCAGTTGTAGAAGCAAAATAATTATTTATATAGGTATTATCACCATACATACTTGCAGCGTAAGGAGCAAAAGCAGCTATTTTATTGGGCAATGCAATGGCTAAATGATAAGCCATAAAGCCACCACCCGAATGCCCAGCAACATATACTTTGTTATTATTGATAAAATAGGTTGAACATAAAAAATCTATCATATCCGAAATAAATAAAACATCATTTGGACCATCGTTTAAATCATTATTTACAGGTTTGTTCCAAATGCCACTTCCTAAATCGTTAAGCGAATTGGGATAAACGGTAATAAAATTATTCGAATTAGCAATGGCATCCATCCCACAATAGCTTTGTATTCCTGCACCTGTGCCACCATCACCATGTAGCATAATTACAACGGGTTTGTTCGATGGAATTTGTGTATCATTGTAATGCACAATAAAAGTTCTACTTACACCATTAGATGTAATTGTGTGTGTTACATCATTACTAAACAGATAGTTAGAAATGAATACAAAAGCAGTAATAAGTAATGTTTTTTTCATGGTAATTGATTTTAAGATTTTTGACAAAATTGTGTCAACTAATTCATCTAAAAAACTACCAATAGACCAACAACATTTTAAATAGATAGACAACACTTTTTTGATTAAAAAAAATTATATATTTGAACTATTAAGTTTAAAACATGAAAAAATACAATTGCGTAATAATCGATGACGACGAAATAGACCGTTTAACGGTGGTTTCTTATGCCAAAAGATTTTCTGTTTTAAACATAATGGGTGTTTTTGAAAATGCTGAAGAAGCCTTACCTTTATTAGAAAAAGAAAAAATAGACATTCTTTTTTTAGATATTGATATGCCAATTATGAATGGTTTAGATTTTCGTAAAAAAACAATGGAAGTTCCTGTGTGTATTTACATTACAGCACATCCAGAACATGCTGTGGAGAGTTTTGAATTAGATACATTAGATTTTATTGTAAAACCAATCAAATTAGATCGTTTTACTCAAACTATGAGTAAAATTGAGGATTATATGGAATTAAAACTCAAAGCACAATTGTTTGAATCGTCCATTGGAGGCGATGTAATTTATATTAAAGAAGGACATAACGAAACTAAAGTTAAACTGCACGATATTTTATATCTTGAAGCATTAAAAGATTATACAAAAATTGTGACTTCTACCAAAAAACATTGTGTGTTAACCAGTATTGGAAATTTATTAAAAGAAAATCATTTTCAGTCTTTTGTAAGAATACACCGTAGTTTTGCTGTGCAAAAACAATTTATTGAAAAGAAAATGTCTAACGAACTTTTACTTAATAACGGAATGCTTATTCCTATTGGTAGAAGCTATAAAGAGAATTTGAGTTTTTAGGTATGAAAAAAATAGTTTTATTAGTTGCGTTTTTCTTTGTATCAATTTTCTTACATGCACAAAGTGAGAAAATAAACCCTGTAGAACTATTAAGAGAAAGATTAAAAAAAGAGAAAAATATTGATTCTATTATTCATCTAAATAATAAAATAGCAATTGAATTGAAAAACAATAATGCAGTTGATGAAGCATTATTAGTTTTAAGAAAAACAATAAAATTTTCAAAAAAAAACAATAATATAAATGGCCTTGGAGGATCATATCTAGTATTAACAAATATTTATTTGTATGGTGCTGAGCTTGATTCTGCTACCTATTATAACAACAAAGCCATTGAGTCTTTTCAAAAAATAAAATCGTACAAAAATATTGCTAAAGCTTATTTACATAAATCCATAATATTTCAAAGTAAATCAGACTTTAAAAACCAATTAAAATATACGTTAATCTCTTTAGAATTTGCAAAAAAAAGCAAAGACTTTGTTTTAATGTCTGGTAATTATAACAATTTAGCAATGTATGCTTTAGACCAACACAAGTATGAAGAAGCGCTCAAATATGCAAAAAATAGTAATAAATATGCGTTAATTTCCAAAAACGAACAATCTATAAATAATAGTTATACTGGTTTGGCAGAATCATATAGTTTTCTTAACGATACCGTTAACGCCAATAAAATTTTTAAAATTGGTTATGAATTTTCTAAAAAAAGAAATAACAGCTTTGCAATAGCTTGGTTTTTAACTAATTGGGCTAGACTCCAGAAAACTCCAGAAGCTTTAAAAATGAGATTAGAAGCTCAGGAAATTTGGAATGAATTTGGTGTAAACCCAATGTACGTTCACAATACAGGAATGATTGGTGTTTTATATATGAACTTATATAGTGAAGAAAAAAACGTTGTTCAAAAACAAAATTACTTAAAACAAGCAGAAAAATATCTAACCGAAACTATTGAAAATGCTTATGATAATCATGATATTATGAATTCCATCGAATTTAATAAATCTCTCTCCAAACTTTATCAGATAAAAAAAGAATATGACAAAGCTTATTTGCATTTAGAAAAATCAACTGCTCTAAATGATTCTATAAACTCTCAAGAAATAAAAAATAGTTTAGCAAAACTTGAATCCCAAAAGGAGATTGAAATTAAGAATAAACAAATACAAATTAACCAACTAGAAATCAAAGCAAAAGATAAACAAAAATGGTTCTATATTTTCGGAATTGGTTTGCTAGCAATAATTGGAGGATTATTATTTTATCAAAGTAGAAATCGTAAAAAAATTAATGAAAAACTACAACTTTTAAATACAGAATTAGATCAAGCTAATAAAACCAAAACTCGCTTTTTTAGTATTTTAAACCATGATTTAAGAAGTCCAGTGGCAAACTTGATTCACTTTCTTCATTTACAAAAAGACAGTCCAGAATTGCTAGATGAAGAAACCAAAAACCGAATGCAAAACAAAACCATAACAGGAGCAGAAAACTTGCTTTCATCTATGGAAGATATTTTATTGTGGAGTAAAGGACAAATGGAAAACTTTAAGCCACAACCAAAAAAAGTTTCTGTAAATCAATTATTTGACGATACTAAAAAGGTGTTTTCGGGTTATCAAAAAATTAAATTTGAATATCAAAACCCAGATAATATTGCCATTTTTACGGATGAAAATTATCTAAAAACCATCATTAGAAATCTAACCAGTAATGCAATAAATGTATTTACCACTACTCAAAATCCAACTATTATTTGGAAAGCTTGGCAAGAAAACGGAATATCCTATTTATCTGTAACCGATAATGGACCTGGTGCAAGTAAAGAGCAATTCAAAGCTTTATATGATGACAAAGAAGTTGTTGGAATTAAAACTGGTTTAGGATTGCACTTAATTCGTGATCTAGCAAAAGCAATTGATTGTGAAATTTCTGTAGATTCTAAAATTGATATTGGAACTACATTTACTTTGAAACTATAAAAAAAGGCTCAACTTTCGTTGAGCCTTGAATTTCTTTTTCAAATATTATAGTAATGCATCAATTGCATCAGTATACGTTTTCTTTGGAGCAACACCAACTTGTCTTCCTACCACTTCTCCGTTTTGGAATACTAAAACTGTTGGGATGTTTCTAACTCCGTATTTTGCAGCAAACTCTTGATTTGCATCAACATCTACTTTTCCTACTACTGCTTTTCCTTCGTATTCAGCAGAAATTTCGTCGATAACTGGACCAACCATTCTACATGGACCACACCAAGCTGCCCAAAAATCTACTACTACTGGTTTGTCTGATTTTAATACTACTTCATCAAAAGTAGCATCTGTTATTGCTAATGCCATATTATTTCTTTTTAGTTTTATACTTATTTGAATTGCAAATTTAGGAATTAAATTGAAATGATTTCGCTTTTAAAAATCAGTTTTAATTATTCTTATATTGTTAGAATTGATTAAAAAATTATCAAGCCCAAAAAGGAATATACTTTTTGTATTTTCTTGAATTACTCATTGGATCATCATCTTTTATTAACCCATCATTTATTGTATCTTTAATAATCCTTGATGCAATAGCTGAATTTTGCTCTTCTATTTGAAAGCGCTCTCTTAAACTTTGATTAGTCATAATGTCATTTGAAACATATCGCAAACAAGCATGTTGATAACAAGCTCTTATTTTATCTTTCTTATCTAACTTACTCAAATCTTTATAACTAAAAAGCGTTATTCTTGTTCTCTTTTCAGACACAATAAAATCTACTGCTGGTAATTGATACATTTCATTATAAAAAATAACTTTATCTATACCACTACCTTTCTCTTCGCACATTCCAAACCTTCTTAAAACATCCGCAAGCCTTTCATTTCTGGAAACATACTCGTCAATAAATCGTTGAGGTGTAATCAATGGAATTCCCGGATTCGAAATTTCAATTCTATCTGAAAATATTTCTATCATTGGAAATCCTTTTTCACTAAAGTCTTGATGGATAATTGCGTTTGCAACAAGTTCTCTTATTGCAATTTCAGGATACATTCTAGTTTCACTTCTAAAAGCTCTTCCTATTTCCTCATTAGCTGGAAGTTGACCATTAATCCAATCTATTAATCCCTCAAAACCTACGGCATAACCTCGTTTCCCTATTTGCTCTCTTATTGTGTCAATCTTGTTTTTCCCTTTGTAAACAATAACACGAACTGCCTTTCTACCTACCTCCTCAAATTCATCTAAATTTTTAGCTAGTAGTATGGCTCCTAACTTAGTAATATCGTAGGAATCTTTATTTTTTTTAATAAATTTTTCTGAAACGAATTTTTCTATTACTGCTTCCTGATTATTAGGATAAGGTAATTTTAGTAATTCAAAATAAGTTTGAGTATTTAATAAATTTACAACTTCATTTGAAGTTAATTTTTGCTTTATTAATTGTTCTTCCAAGGGCTTAACTGGTTCTTTTCGCCATATTTTAGCTTCTTTTTCTGGAAACTCATTCAAGTTTCTAGTATAACTTGAAATTCTTACATACGGCTTATGAAGAAAACTTACTGGTCTATTTATGGCACTTGGAATAATTACTAATGAAATATTTATTCCTTCTTTGTATTCAAAACAATGAGTTCTAAAATCAATTTTGGGTTCTAGTCTATTAATTAGCCAACTTTCTATATCTTCTTTTCCTTTTTTTGCAGATTTAATATTAAAAGTTGTACCTAATATTTTGTGTGTTTTATCTTCAATTCCATAGACAAGATATCCAAAAGGCTGATTATGCAAACACGCTCCATTAGCTAATGCAGAAATTCGCTCCCCTATTTCTTCTGCTGAATGATAATTATGTTTAAACTCAACCCATTCACTTTCGTTAGGTTGTTTTGCCAAATCATTTACAATATTTATTAACTTTTCTTGCTCCATAATCAAATAACCATCAAATAAACTTCTCTTTATTTATAAGGGCTTAACACAAACATACTATACTTTAATCAAATAACCATCAAATAAGATTATATAATTGTTAATAACTTTTGCAAACAATCTACATCTTTTGTCTAAAAAACTAATTCAATTTAAAATTGACTTGCATTTTTTCTAATTCTTGAAGTAACTCGGACGAAATTTTTACTTTCAATTTTCGGCTTGGCATAGAAAGTTTTGTTTTTACAATAATTTCTTCTTTCTCTACTGGAACTTCAATATTCATTTCTACATCTTCACCTGCTTCATCAATCACTTCTTCATCAACATCAATTGGCGTTATTAGTGAAACATCTGCTGCTGTAGTTTTAATTTTTTCCAATTCCATAACTTCAAAAGTCACCGAATTATCACCCGCATTTGCAGCAAAAAGATTGTTTAATTCGGTAATAAAATTGGAATGCAAATCTTTTATATCTAAATGAATAAATATTTTTTTAGCAAACGTTGGCAACACATCAGCTAACATTTTGGCATCTAAAAACTGAATTCTCGGGTCTGATTTTTTACCTGTTTCACGATTTACCCAACCTTCTTTCACGTTAATCTTAAAATATACAAACTGATTTTGCAACAAGAAATGACGGTATTTTAAATATTCTTCATCAAAAATTCGGAACTCGTAACTTTCATCATAGCCTTCTAACACAAAAGTTGCCCAGCCTTTTCCGTTTTTGGCAGTTCTGTGTTGGACATTGGTAACAATTCCTCCAAAAGAAAGATTTTTACCCAAATGCTGTTCTAAATTTTTAAGCGATTCTAATTTTGCATTACAGAAATATTTCATTTCAAACTTGTAATCATCTAACGGATGTCCTGAAATATAAATTCCAACGACTTCTTTTTCTTTGGCTAATTTTTCCATCGTGCTCCAATCTTCACAAGGAGGCACGATTGGCTCTGCAATTTGCACTTCCGAAGCATCGCCAAACAAACTTACTTGTGATGAATTTTCGTTTTCTTGAAATTTCGAACCATAACGAATCGCTTTTTCCAAAAATGTAATTCCGTCGCCGTCATGATGAAAATATTGAGCTCGATGAGTTTCGGTAAAACCATCAAAACCACCTGCTAATGCTAAGTTCTCAAATGC
>JACCDZ010135816.1_pt1 | contig 31568 bp, 29 predicted proteins | sample 7449551 | NCBI WGS metagenome assembly JACCDZ01 (sample SAMN15323452, study PRJNA562643) | freshwater metagenome | isolation source: river surface water | place: USA:Blue River Watershed | collected 2017-08-18 | reverse complement strand
TTTGATGCAGGTGTGAACCGGGTTGCAGCTCAGTGCATGAGCTGCGCCCAGGCCTTTTCCAGGCGCTTGACGCTCACGGGTTGGGGTGTGCGCAGCTCTTGAGCAAACAGGCTGACCCGAAGTTCTTCGAGCAACCAGCGGAACTCGGTGAGGCGCGGGTCTTCAACACCCTTGCGATCCGCCACAAGCCGCCAGAACTTTTGCTCTAGCGGTTTGAGCTCGGCCAGGCGCTGGGCATCGCGCGCTGGATCCGCGCGGTACTTGTCCAGTCGTAAGGTGATGGCCTTGAGGTAGCGCGGCAGGTGCTGAAATTGCGCCCAGGGGGTGTGCCGGATGAACATCTTGCCCATGAGGCGCTGCAGCTGCTGCGTGACATCGGCGCAGGCCTCGGGGGCATTGCGTGTGTCCTTGAGCTTGCGCTGCGCGGTGGACCATTCGGACAAGATCAGGCCACAGGCGCGTGCCACCTCATTGGCGATGAGGGTCAAGCGCCCCCTGCCCTCAGCCACACGCTGCTCAAAAGTTTGGGCATCCTTGGGCAGCGGGTCTTGCAAAAAGGCGCGGTCCAGGGCGAGATCCAGGATTTGCTGCCTGAGCTCCTGTTCCGTACCCAAACCCATGTAGGCCACCGCCATTTTTTGCAGGTCGGGCAGGTTTTTGTCCAGGTACTTGAGGGCATCGCGGATGTGCAAGGCCACCAGACGACGCATGCCCTGGCGATGCCGGGCGAATGCCACATCGGGCTCATCAAAGACCTCGATGGTCACCGCATCCTGAGCATCGACCAGAGCCGGAAAGCCCACCAGCGTTTGCCCCCCCTTGCTGATTTCCATCAGCTCGGGCAACTCGCCAAAGTCCCAACTCGTGTGACGCTGACCCGACCGCACAGGCGCAGAAAAAATGGGGTCAGATGACATTTTTTGGGGGGCCGCCGGTTGTTCCTGGACAGGTGAACCTGACCCCATTTTTGAATGGGAATCTGACCCCGTTTTTTTCAGTTGAGCGAGGGCTTGGAAAGCGGTGCGAGCCTGGCCGCCCCATTCGGCTTTGAGGGCGGCGAGGTGGCGTCCCATGCCCAGTTGTCTGCCGTTGTCGTCCACCACGCACACATTGGTCAAGAGGTGCACGGGCACCATGTCGAGCTTGAAGTCGCTGCGTTTGACGTCCAGCTCGCTGGCCTGGCGCACGCGCTCGAGCAAGGTGGTGAGCAACGCGCCTTGACCAAACACCTCGGGCTGACTCAGGTCCTTGGCCAATTGGGCGGCCGTGTCGGGCAAAGGCACCAAGCGCGCGCGCGGCTTTTGCGGCAGGCTTTTGAGCAACGCCTGGATTTTTTGCGCCAGCATCCCAGGCACCAGCCACTCCAGCCGGTCTTCGCTCACCTGGTTGAGCACGAAAAGGGGCACGGTCACGGTCACGCCATCTCGCACATGGCCGGGTTCGTGCAGGTAGTCGGTCTTGCAGTCCACGCCCCCCAGCTTGATGGTGTGTGGAAAGGCTTCGGTGGTGATGCCCGCCGCGGTGTGGCGCATCAACTCCTCGCGGCTCAGATGCAGGCACTGGGGTTGGGCCTTGATCTCAGCCTTGAGCCAGGCATCCAGGGTGCGCACATTGCAGACCTCGGCGGGCAATTGCTGGTCATAAAAGGCATGGATGAGCGAATCGTCCACCAGCACATCCTGGCGGCGCGACTTGTGCTCGAGTTGCTCCACCTGCTGCACCAGCTTGAGGTTGTGACGCAAAAAAGCCCAGCGGCTGAGCGTGTCCGCATCGACATCGCCGGCAACCAGGGCGTCGCGGATGAAGAGCTCGCGCGCGGCCTTGGGGTCGGCTTTGGCAAAGCTGGTGCGCCGACCGCTGTAGACCACCAGGCCATAGAGGGTGGCGCGCTCCATGGCCACGACGTCGCCGCTGCGCTTTTCCCAATGGGGGTCCAGCAACTGGCGCTTGAGCAAATGCGCCCCCACCTGCTCCAGCCATTGCGGTTCGATGTGGGCAATGCCCCGACCAAAAAGCCGGGTGGTTTCGACCAATTCGGCACACACCACCCACTTGCCTGGCTTTTTCCTGAGCTGGGCACCCGGATGAGGAAAGAACTTGATGCCACGCGCCCCCAGGTATTGGCCCGCCGGACCGGTGCCGGGTGCGGGTTCGTCCAGCTTGTAGCCCACATTGCCCAGCATGCCCGCGAGCAAGGCCGTGTGCAGTTGCTCGTAGCTGGCGGGCTGGGTGTTCAAGTTCCAGCGGTGCTCGGCAACCACGGTGTGAAGCTGCGCGTACACATCGCGCCACTCGCGCACGCGACGCACATGGATGTAGTGCTGGCGCAGGAGCTGTTCATATTGGCGGTGGCTGAGCTTGTGGGTAGAAATGTCATCTGACCCCATTTTTTTGCCGCCACGGGCTTGGTCTAGCCAGTGCCAGAGTTGCAAGTAGCCGCTGAATTCGCTTTTGTCGTCCTTGAAGCGGGCATGCGCCTGGTCGGCCTGGGTCTGGGCATCGACGGGTCGGTCGCGCACATCGGGCACGGACAGGGCAGCGGCAATCACCAGGGCTTCTTGCAAGGCGTTTTGTTCGCGTGCGGCCAGCAGCATGCGTCCCACGCGGGGATCCAGGGGCAGGCGCGACAAGGCCTGACCCAATGGGGTGAGGACCAGGTCCTCGGTGAGCGCGCCCAACTCCACCAGCAGTTGCTCGCCATCGGTGATGGCTTTAGCCCGAGGAGGCTCAAGAAAGTCGAACTCGTTCACCCGCCCCAGGCCCAGAGCGTGCATGCGAAGAATCACCCCGGCCAGTGAGCTGCGCAGGATCTCGGGGTCGGTGAAGCGCGCCCGCCCCGCGAAATCTTTTTCGTCATAGAGGCGAATCGCAATGCCCGGCCCAATGCGACCGCAACGCCCCGAGCGCTGGTTGGCCGCCGCCTGGCTGATGGGCTCGACCAGCAACTGCTCGACCTTGTTGCGGTAGCTGTAGCGCTTGACGCGGGCCAAGCCGGAGTCGATGACGTAGCGAATGCCCGGCACTGTGAGCGAGGTCTCGGCCACGTTGGTGGCCAACACGATGCGCGGGGCGCTGTGGGCTTCAAAGACCCGGTCCTGATCGGATTGCGACAGCCGGGCATAGAGGGCAATGACCTCGGTGGTGCGCGTGGCGGCCTGGTGGCTGAGGTGGGCACGAAGGTGGTCTGCGGCCTCCCGGATTTCGCGCTCACCGGGGAGGAAGACGAGGATGTCACCGCTGGGCAGGCCGCGCCAGAGCTCGTCCACCGCCTCGGCAATGGCCTGGCTCAGGTCAAAGTCGCGCGACTCTTCAAAGGGGGTGTAGCGCAAGGTCACGGGATGGGTGCGTCCCGAGACCTCGATCACCGGCGCAGGCCCTTTGGCGGAGGCGAAAAAACGGGCAAAGCGCTCGGAGTCGATGGTGGCCGAGGTGATGATGACCTTGAGGTCGGGGCGCCGGGGCAGGATGCGCTTGAGGTAGCCCAGCAAAAAATCGATGTTGAGGCTGCGCTCGTGGGCCTCGTCGATGATGAGCGTGTCGTAGGCTTTGAGCAGTGGGTCGGTTTGGGTCTCGGCCAGCAAGATGCCGTCGGTCATGAGCTTGATGCGCGAGCTGGGGCTGAGGCGATCCTGAAAACGGATCTTGTAGCCCACCAGCTGACCCAGCTCGGTGCCCAGCTCCTGCGCCACCCGCTTGGCCACCGAGGTGGCTGCAAGCCGCCGGGGCTGGGTGTGACCGATGAGGCGGCCGCGCCCCTTGCCGCTGGGGTCTGGCGCCGCGCGCCCCAGCGCCAGGGCCATTTTGGGCAACTGTGTGGTTTTGCCAGAGCCCGTCTCGCCGCTCACGATCACCACGGGGTGATGCGCCATGGCCGCCATGATGTCCTCGCGCCGCGCACTGACGGGCAAATCGGGCGGAAAGCTCAACTCGGGCAGCGGAAACGGATCAGGGGATGGTGGCATGGACGGCACAGACTTCGAAGGCACGGATTATTGCGCCCCTGGAATGGGACACAATCACAACCATCGTTTTGACTGACCCCTTTGCGCCCCATGTCCAACGTCTTTCACTTCACCTTTGTGCCCTGGTTTCGATCGGTGGCTCCCTACATTCACATGCATCGGGGCAAAACCTTTGTGGTGGCCATCGCGGGCGAAGCCATTGCAGCGGGCAAGCTGGCCAACCTGGCGCAAGACTTGGCCCTGATCCAAAGCATGGGCGTGCGGGTGGTGCTGGTGCACGGCTTTCGCCCTCAGGTCAACGAGCAGTTGCTGGCCAAAGGGCATGAGCCCAAATTTGCCAAGGGCATGCGCATCACCGACTCCGTGGCGCTCGATTGCGCCCAGGAGGCCGCCGGTCAGCTGCGTTACGAGATCGAGGCCGCCTTCAGCCAGGGCTTGCCCAATACCCCGATGTCCAATGCCACCGTGCGGGTGATGTCGGGCAACTTTGTGACCGCTCGCCCTGTGGGCATTGTGGACGGCATCGATTTCCAAAGCTCAGGCCTGGTGCGCAAAGTCGATGTGGACGGCATTCGCCGCACCCTGGACATGGGCTCCATGGTCTTGCTCTCGCCCTTTGGCTTTTCACCCACGGGCGAGGCCTTCAACCTGACCATGGAAGAGGTCGCCACCTCGGTGGCCACCGCACTCAAGGCCGACAAGCTGCTCTTCATTGGCGAAGTGCCGGGCATTCGCATCAAGCCCGAGGAGCCCGCCAGCGACGACAACCCCATCGACACCGAATTGCCCCTGGACGCAGCGGTGGCCCTGCTCAAGCGCAGCCCCGCGCCCACCAAGCCCACCGACATTGGCTTTTACCTGCAGCACTGCGTCAAGGCTTGTCAAAACGGCGTCGAGCGCTGCCACATCCTGCCCTTTTCTGTCGATGGCGCGCTGCTGCTCGAAATCTACATGCACGACGGCATTGGCACCATGGTGGTCGACGAAAAACTCGAAAGCCTGCGCGAGGCCTCCCACGAGGACGTGGGTGGCATCTTGCAGCTGATTGAGCCCTTTGAAAACGATGGCACCCTGGTCAAGCGCAGCCGCACCGAGATCGAGCGCGACGTGGGAGCCTACACCGTGATCGAGCACGACGGCGTGATCTTTGGCTGCGCCGCGCTTTACCCCTACCCCGAGGCCAAGACCGCTGAAATGGCCGCGCTGACCGTAGCGCCCCAATCACAGGGCATGGGCGACGGTGAAAAACTGCTCAAGCGCATCGAGCAACGCGCGCGCATCCTGGGGCTAGACAGCATCTTTGTGCTCACCACCCGCACCCGCGACTGGTTCCTCAAACGCGGCTTTGTCTCCGCCGACCCCGACTGGTTACCCGAAGCCCGCAAACGCCTCTACAACTGGGACCGCAAAAGCACCGTCCTCGTCAAGCGCCTGCATTAATTGGGGTCAGATTACATTTTTTTGACCTGCAATCTGACGCCATGGATCGCCAGCAGGATGAAGGCGAAGAACCACAGGAAGGACCAGTTGGCGATGGATCCGCCAAGGAAGGTCCAGTCGATCTGGGTGCAGTCGCCGCTGCCGCGAAAAATCATGGGGATGGCACGGCCAATCGGGAAGCTTTCGATCATGCCGTAGAAGTCGCGGCCGCAGCTCACGACTTCGGGCGGATACCACTGCAACCAGCTTTGCCGCGCCGCAGTGAAGGCCCCAAACCCAGCCACCAGACCGAGCATCACCCACACCACCAACTGGGGTCTTGGCCGACGCCACACCCAACCCAGCAAAGCCAGCACACCCACGCCCATGAGGGCGTAGCGTTGCACGATGCACATGGGGCAGGGCTCCAGACCCACCACATGCTGCAAGTAAAGACCAAAGGCGAGCAGCGCCACCGCAGCCAAGGCCACCAGCCCCAGCCAGCGTTGCGACGGCCAGCCCAGGGGCTGGCGCCATGTCGGGCGCGATGCGTGCTCGGCGTTGATCGAATCAAGCGGGGTCAGGTCGTCATTCATGGTGCGGAGTCTAGCCCTCGGTCAACCCCGCTGTCTTGATCCAGCGCATGTCCCTGGCCGGTCCTGGGGCTGCGCGGGCTTGATACAGTCACGCCTGTTCAACTTGCAACGGTTTTCAAGGAATTCCCATGACGCGCATGGTTCAATGCATCAAGCTCAACACCGAAGCCGAAGGGCTTGACCGCCCGCCCTACCCTGGCGAGCTGGGTCGACGCATTTATGAGCAGGTGAGCAAACAGGCCTGGGGCGATTGGCTGCGCCACCAGACCATGCTGGTCAATGAAAACCGCCTCAATCTGGCGGATCAGCGTGCACGCCAGTACTTGGCGCGCCAAATGGAACAGCATTTTTTTGGCGAAGGGGCCGATGCAGCCCAGGGCTACGTTCCCCCCGCCGCCTGATGCCCCATGTCACGTGCCGATCGCCCGCCTGTGCGCTGGGATGAATCCGGCACCCCCCACAGCACCGAATTCAACGACATCTACCGCAGCCAATCCCCCGCGGGCGGGGGTCTGGCGCAGGCGCGCGAGGTCTTTCTGAGGGGATGCGGGCTGCTGGACTCACCGCCCGCCTGGGCCAATGCCCGCGTCTGGACCCTGCTGGAAACCGGCTTTGGCCTGGGTCTGAATGCCCTGGCCACCTGGCAAGCCTGGCGCCAAGACCCCCAGCGTCCCGATCGATTGCATGTGGTCTCCATCGAATCCAGCCCCGTGACCGCAACCGACTTGCTTCGTTCGGTGCAAGATTGGCCCGATTTGCACGACCTCGCCCAGACGCTGGCCAGGGCCTGGTGGGGCATGGGCGAAGGCCAGCATCGACTGAGCTTTGAGGGCGGACGGGTGTGCTTCACGCTGGTCATCGCGCCCATCGAAACCCTGATCACGCCCCGTGGCTTGGCAGGGCTGGACTGCGTGGCCGACAGTGTCTTTCTCGATGGTTTCAGTCCCAAACTCAACCCCGGCATGTGGTCGCCCGAGACCCTGCGCGCCCTTGGCGCCCACACCCGCGTGGGCACACGGGTGTCGTCCTGGTGTGTGGCTGCCGAACTGCGACAAACCCTGACCGACTTGGGCTTTGAGGTCAGCCGCGAGCCAGGCCTGGCTCCCAAGCGCCATCGATTGCAAGCAGTGCGCACTGCGCCCGCTGTGCATGCGCGAGCAACGCGCACCCCAGCGCCCTCGGTTTGGGTGCTGGGGGCAGGTCTCGCGGGCGCTGCACTCGCGCGGGAGTGGGCAGATCGGGGCATTGCGGTCAAGGTGCTCGACTCGGGCAGTGGCGCAGCGCAAGGCGCATCGGGCTTGCCCATTGGCCTCTTTGCACCCCATGGCGCAAGGCAACGCCCCGAACTTGGTGCCTTGACCCTGGCAGGTCTGCGCCACATGCACGCCCTGGCCGAGCGCCTTTTGCAACGCGGCGTGGACTGGTCTGCCAGCGGCGTGCTGGAGCAACTCATGCCCGATCGCCGCGGCAAATTGCCCCCCTTGCCCTCGCCTGGGGACGACACCGCAGAGGTGCAATCGGGCTTGCCTGGGCACGCTCACCCCAGCCTCCTGCATGCTCGCGCCGGCTGGATCAAGCCCCAAGCCCTGGTGCACGCCCTGCTCGATCACCCCCTGATCGAATGCAGCTACGGAGTCGAAGTCAGCTCGCTCAAGCGCACACCGTCAGGCCAATGGCAGGCACTGGGGCCTCAAGGCCAAGTGGTGACCCAAGCTCCCGTGGCCTGTCTGGCAGCAGGTGCCGGCTCGATTCCACTCCTGTCTCAACTCAGTGCCTTGAGCGAACGCCCTGCCCCGGCGCAGCCCCTGGGTTTGCATGCCGTGCGCGGCCAGGTGTCGCTGATGCCCCAATCGGCCTTTGCCCAGGCCGGCCTGCCCGATCAGTGCACCAACGGCCACGGCAGCTGGATCCCCCATGTGGTGTTTCAAGGGCTTGCCCCGCAAGCGGTGTTTGGCTCGGGCTTTGACCACCAGCGGCTGGACCAGTCGGTGCATGAGAGCGACCACCGCGACAACCTGCGCCGCCTGAGTGAACTGTTCCCCGCAGCAGACTTGGGCCAGGTCGAGTCAGCACCTTGGGTGGGTTGGTCGGGCGTTCGCTGCACTTCGCCCGATCGGCTGCCTTGGTGCGGACCCTGGCCAGACACCGCCAATGCCCCCGATTTATGGGTCCTCACCGCCTTGGGCGCGCGCGGCCTGACCCTGGGCGCCTTGCTCGCGCACGCCCTGGTGTGCGAAGCCCTGGGCGAGCCCTCGGCGCTAAACCTGCGATGGCAACAAGCCCTTAGGCCGGGGCGCGCCAGAGGGGCGTCGGGGCTCGTCTAAAATTCGGGTTTTCCTCCATGACTGCCCAACACCATGACCCATGTCGTGACCGAAAGCTGCATTCGCTGCAAATACACCGATTGCGTGGACGTGTGCCCCGTGGATTGCTTCCGCGAAGGCCCCAATTTCCTCACCATTGACCCCGACGAGTGCATCGATTGCGCCGTGTGCATCCCCGAGTGCCCGGTCAACGCCATTTATGCCGAAGAGGATGTGCCCGCTGACCAGCGCCACATGACCCAGCTCAACGCCGAGTTGTCTCAAATCGGTTGGCCCACCATCACCAAGCGCAAGGCTCCCCTGCCCGATGCCGATGAGTGGAAAGAGAAAACGGGCAAGCTCTCCGAGTTGATCCGCTGACCACCGCATGAACACCACCCCCCAATCGCATGCGGCCCCTGCCTACAGCGCCGATGTGATGGTGGTGGGGGCTGGACCGGCTGGCCTCTTTACCGTGTTCGAATTGGGCTTGCTGGGCTTGTCGGCTGTGGTGGTCGATGCCTTGCCCAAGCCCGGCGGCCAACTCGCCGCCCTGTACCCTGATAAACCCATTTACGACGTCCCTGCCCTGCGCCAATGCACGGGGCATGAACTGGTCCAGCGCTTGCTGGACCAGATCCAGCCCTTTGCAACACAGTGGGCCTTGGGGCAAGCCGTCACCGCCTTCGCCCCCCTCGAGGGCGAGTCGACTCCGGGCTTGCAAGTGCAGCTGGGCAATGCGCTCACCCACCGCGTCAAAGCCCTGGTCATTGCAGCGGGCGTGGGCGCCTTTGCCCACCGCCAACTCGAATGCCCCGACCTCGCTCCATTGCGCGGCCTGAGTGTGCTCACCCCGGATGCCGGCCTCACTCCAGCCCTTGAAGGTCGCCGCGTGGTGGTGGCTGGCGGCGATGAAGTCGCCATCGACACCGCCTTGGCAGCTCAGGCTTTGGGCGCGGCCTCGGTGCATTTGTTGCATCGCCGAGAGGCGCTCGATGCCACCGACGATGCGCTTGGCCGCTTGGCGGCCACCCCCAGCGTGGTGAGGCTGATTGGGCAAATCACCCAAGCCCAACGTCAGGGGGATGCCCTCAAGGGGCTTTGCATCTCACGCGCCGGACAAGCGGATGTGTGGCACCTAGCCGATGTGCTCATCGAATGCCTTGGCCTGTTGCCCCAACTCGGTCCGCTGGCCGAATGGGGTTTGGCCATGCACAAAAAACAAATCCGGGTCAGTCCCGAACACATGGCCACCTCGGTGGCCAACGTCTATGCCGTGGGTGACATGGCGCACTATCCCGGCAAACGCAAGCTCATCGTGAGCGCTTTTCATGAGGCGACCCTGGCCGCTTATGCCGTCGCTGAGCGCGTTTTGGGCGGCGCCGTGCCGTTTGAATACACCACTGCCTCGGCCAGGCTGCAAGCGCGCCTGGGCGTGGTCAAAGCTTGAGGGTGTGCATGGCCTGGGGCGCAAAGCCATGATTGAGCGGACCGTGACCCTGACCGATGCGGGCCAATGCACCGTGCTGCAAGGCCTGCGCCACATAGGCCTTGGCCATGCGTGTGGCCGTCACCAGATCGTGCCCCAGCGCCAGGGCGCACGCCAGCGCCGACGAGAGCGTGCAACCCGTGCCGTGCATGTTGCGCGTGTCCACGCGATCGGCCTTGAACCATTCCAGTGTGCCCTCGCGGGTGAGCAGACAATCGACCACTTCGGGGCCAGGCAAATGCCCCCCCTTGAGCAAGACCGCAGGCGCGCCCATGGCCAACAGTTCACGCGCCGCAGCGGCGAGGTCATCTGCACGCTCGATGGCATGGCCCACCAACCACGCTGCCTCGTCGAGGTTGGGCGTGATCACGCTGACCAGGGGAATGAGTTCCTTGACGATGACCTCCACCGTCGCCTCTTCGATGAGCTTGTCACCACTGGTGGCCACCATCACCGGATCGAGCACCACCCAGCGCGGTTGGTGACGCTCGATGGCGCGCACCACCACGCGCACCACCTCGGGCATGTGCAACATGCCGATCTTGATGGCGTCAACGCCCAGGTCCGTGCACACCGAATCGATTTGCGCGGCCAAAAACTCGGGGGGCACCGCATGAATGCCTTGAACGCCCTGGGTGTTTTGCGCCGTGAGCGCGGTGATGGCCGTCATGCCGTAGCACCCCCAAGCCGAGCAGGTCTTGAGGTCGGCCTGAATGCCCGCACCCCCACCGCTATCGGAACCTGCAATGGTGAGCACGCGGGGGTAGGTCAAGCCTTGAGACATGATTTGCCAGCAATCCTGAAAAAGGGGGCGCAATGAAGGTCGTCATTCTAGGTGCGGGGCTGTTGGGCAGGCTGTTGGCACTGGCACTCGCGCGCGAGGGGCATGCGGTGGTGTTGCACGACGCCAAAGGACCCCAGGCCGATGGGGCTGCAGCCTGGGTGGCCGCAGCCATGCTGGCGCCGCTGGCCGAATCGGTGATCACCGAAGCACCCGTGGTGCGCATGGGCTTGCATGGCCTCACCCGCTGGCCGCAACTGCTCGCGGGGCTCAGCCAGCCCGTTTTCTTCCAGCGCGAAGGCACGCTCATCCTCTGGCACCGGCAGGATGCGGCTCAAGCGCAGCTCTTTGGGCAGCGTCTCCACCAAACGGTGCAGCAACTCCAGGCCAGCCCGGCTCAGGCCGGCCTTGAACTGCCCACCCCCGAGCGGCTCCATGCCCCAGGCCTGCAAGCTCTGGAGCCCAGCCTGGAGTCACGCTTTCAGCACGGCATTTACCTGCCGCAAGAAGGCCAACTCGACAACCGGGCCTTGCTCGTGGCCTTGCTGCACGAACTCACCCTTCTGGGTGTGGCCCAGCATTGGCAATCGCCGCAAGACCTCGCGAGCGCACGCCGCTTGCACCCTGATGCCGATTGGGTGATCGACACCCGTGGCATGGGCGCGCAGCCCAACCTGCCTGGGCTGCGTGGCGTGCGTGGCGAGGTGGTGCGTGTGCACGCGCCCGATGTGCAACTCAGCCGCCCCACCCGCTTGCTCCACCCCCGCTACCCCATCTACATTGCGCCCAAACCCGAGGGTGTGTTTGTGATCGGGGCAACTGAAATCGAATCCGAAGACCTCTCCCCCGCGAGCGTGCGCTCGTGCATGGAGCTCATGAGTGCGGCCTACGCGGTTCATCCCGGCTTTGGCGAAGCACGCATCCTGGAGATTGGCGTCCAGGCTCGCCCCACCCTGCCCGACAACCTGCCGCGCATCGATTGCCCCGAAGCGGGCGTGATGCGCATCAATGGCCTCTACCGCCATGGCTACCTCATCTCGCCAGCGGTGGTTGACGCCGCCCTGGCTAGGTTACTCCAGGGCTCTGACGATTTGGCGCAACAATGGCAACTGTGCGCATGAACACAGCCCCCCTCATGCTGGTTCGCATCAACGGCCAGCCCCACCAGTTGCCCGCCGAGGCCACCTTGCTGCAAGCCATCGAGGTGGCCGGCATTGCGCCGCCCTTTGCTGCTGCGGTGAACTTGCAATTTGTGCCCAAAGGCCAATATGCCCTCACCGTGCTGCGCCCCAACGACGACATCGAACTCATTGCCCCCGTCACCGGCGGCTGAACCCCATGGCTCAAGACACCCCCTTTGTGTTGTACGACACCGTTTTTCAAAGCCGCTTGCTGCTGGGCACGGCGCGCTATCCCTCGCCCGAGGTGCTCGCTGAGGCAATTGAGCAATCCCAACCCGGCATGCTCACCGCCTCACTGCGCCGTCAAACCGCGCAGGGCGATCAAAGCCAGAGCTTTTGGTCGCTGATCAAAAACAGGGGCGTGCCCATGCTGCCCAACACCGCAGGCTGCCACAGCCAGCAAGAAGTGATCACCACCGCCGAGATGGCGCGTGAAGTGTTTGAGACCGACTGGATCAAACTCGAACTCATCGGCGACGACTACACCCTCCAGCCCGACACCCTGGGCCTGCCCGACTGCGCGAGTGAACTCATTCGACGGGGCTTCAAAGTCCTGCCCTATTGCACCGAGGATCTGATCCTGTGCCAGCGCCTGGTGGACGTGGGCTGCCAGGCTGTGATGCCCTGGGCGGCGCCCATTGGCACAGGCAAAGGTCCCATCCACCCCGACGCCCTGCGACTGCTGCGCGAGCGACTCAAAGTGCCCATGATCGTGGACGCCGGGCTGGGTCGTCCTTCACATGCCTGCACCGTGATGGAGTGGGGATTCGATGGCGTGCTGCTCAACACCGCCGTGGCGCTGGCACAAGACCCTGTGTCCATGGCACGCGCCTTTGCCGACGCTGTGCGCGCAGGGCGACAGGCACACCTGAGCGGCGTGATGGCGCAGCAAGACCAGGCACAGGCCAGCACCCCGGTATTGGGGACGCCCTTTTGGCACCAGGCATGAACGCCCTGCTCCAGCGCAACACCCAAGGCCTGTGGGATCAACTCCCGACCTTAGCTCACGACATGGCGCTCGCCCACGAGGAACTCGCCATTGCCCACCCCCATGCCCCAGCGTGGACGCAGGCCTTGGTGCGCGACCTGTCAGCGAGATCAACCCAGCCCACCGATGCACACGCCATCGAGCTGGCTGCCTTGGCCTTGGGCTTTGAACGTGAAGACGCCCCACTCATTGCCCAAGCCTGGGTCAAGCAACAAGCGCGGGATCCCGCACAGAGGCTGGCTTGGCCCAGCGAGCTGGCTGACTTTGAAACCCAAGCCTGGGCCAATGCAGCCCATGCGCCCTGCCCTTGGCGACTGGGGCTTTACGTGGTGGCACCCAGCGCCGACTGGATCGCACGCCTGGTGGACATGGGCGTGCCCACCGTGCAACTGCGTTTCAAATCAGACGACCCCAAAGCCATCGAACACGAAGTACGCCAAGCCATTGCTCATGCACGCGGGAGCCAGAGCCAGCTCTACATCAACGACTTTTGGCAACTCGCCATCGAGCACGGTGCCCATGGCATTCACCTTGGGCAAGAGGATGTGGGCACAGCCGACTTCGAGGCCATCCAGGCCAGCGGCTTGCGCCTGGGGCTGAGCACCCATGGCTATGGAGAAATGCTCAGGGCTGCACGGCATCGCCCGAGCTACCTGGCCTTGGGGGCGGTGTATGCCACCAACCTCAAGGTCATGCCCACACAGCCGCAAGGCCCCAAGCGGTTGGCGCGCTATGCGGCATTGATGCAGGCGCACTTTCCGCTGGTGGCCATTGGCGGGATCGACTACCCACGCCTGGATGAAGTGTTGCCCAGCGGCGTGGGATCCGTGGCGGCGGTGCGCGCCATCTTGCAAGCCAGCGACCCGGTGCAAGAAGCGCGACGCTGGATGCAGCGCTGCCCAGCGGGGCAATGAGGCCGCGCAGCGTAAGACGCCTGCGAAGCGCCCCCTCAGGCAAGTTCAGAAATTTCGATGAGGTTCAGGTCCGGGTCGCGCACATAGACCGAGCGGATTTTTTGCGTGGCCCCCGTTCGCATCACCGGTCCTTCGATGATGGGCCAATTCGCCGCCTTGAGCCTGTCCATCACCTCGGTGAGCGGGATGCTTGCAATGAAGCACCAGTCTTGCGAACCCGGCACGGGCAAATGCGCCTTGGGTTCAAACTCCGCGCCTTGCACATGCAGGTTGATCTTTTGATTGCCAAACCTGAATGCGCGCCGCTCGACCGGGGGCGTGCCGCCCACAAAGGTTTCGAGTTGCATGCCCAGGACCTGCGTGTAGAAGTGAATGCATTGCGATTCACGCGACGTGGTGAGCACGAGGTGGTCCAGATGATCGATCATGTGAGGCCTTGAAGTGATGCGATTGAGGGTTGGAGCGATGGCGCACAAAGTGATGATAGGTGAGGAAAAGTCATAGTTTTTTTGCCTATAATGCGCCTCTATTCCCCGATAGCTCAGTCGGTAGAGCGCCGGACTGTTAATCCGTAGGTCCCTGGTTCGAGCCCAGGTCGGGGAGCCAAATCAGCAAACAGAAGCAAGGGCTTAGAGAGATCTAAGCCCTTTTTCTTTTGGATTGGGCTGCTGAGTGAATGACTCCAACTTTGCAGCATTCACCAGCTTTTGAACCTATTCGGCACGATCCTTTGCAAACACCGCATTGATCAACCGCTATTTGCTTTCCTCGTCGGCAGGCACTTTGTCAGAGGTGCAAGTCTGGCAATGTGAACCTCGGCATCAGCGGAGAACGCAGCACAGACCCATGAAACAGAGAGGAGCCATCGGGTCGACACGCTCTGAACAGCAGATTCTGTGTTGAGCAAGTTGGATTGACAAATAGATTGATGATTTCGTATTCGATACAGGCTTAAATCGAGAGAGTTTTCCCCGTCAGGAAATGGCGATTCCAGAGCCAAAGCGGCAGTTGGCAGGGATTGCGTAAAGTCAATTCGAAAGGACCAAAGACATCGCTTGGGTCCAGATCAATTGCATGGAATGAATTGTCATGAGCACTGTAAAAGCCTGCCTCTCTATCAAACCGCAACGCATCATCCAGGTTTCGTCCACTGACTCGGTGCACAAAGCCTTGGAGTTGATGAAGGCCAATCGCGTTCGAGCCATCTTGGTCATCGATGCCGACAAACTCGTGGGCATTGTGTCCCAAGGTGATTGCGCCATTCGCGCCTTTCTGGCTGGCCTGGATGCGAAAACCACCCCTGTTTCAACCATCATGACGGCCAACCCCATGACCGTCAAACCGGGCGACCCCATGGAACTGTGCATGGGGGTCATGGCCACCAAAGGCATCCGCCATCTCCCCGTTGTGGCTCAAGATCAGGTGGTCGGCATCGTTTCAATTGGTGATGTGGTCAAACAGATGATGAGCGATTTGGGTGAGCACGTTTCATTCTTGGAAACCTACATCAAGGGCCACAGCGCTTGAGGCTTCGATTGAAATGAAAGACTCTGGATGGCCCAACATGCAAAAGCTGATCACCACGGCTGAAAAGGGCATCCTGATCCTGATTGCGATTTTCACCGTCTACAGCGTCTGCTCCGAGATGTACAAGGTGATGTCCACTGGGCAAATCACGCTCACCGATCTCTTGTTGATGTTCATCTACGCCGAGGTCCTGGGTATGGTCGCGGCTTTTTACAAACACAACCGCATTCCCATCACCATCCCCGTTTTCATTGCCATCACAGCGCTATGTCGCCTGATCATTTTGCAGGGCAAGGGCATCAGCACCATCGACTTGATCTATGAAAGCGGCGCAGTTTTATTGCTGGCCATCGCCGCGCTGGTCCTGAGGTGGAATCCGTCAATGGCCGCTGCCAAAGACGACCCCCCGCTGGACGACTGAATCGAATCGCTGCCGAGGCTGCCGCCCCAGCGGGGTAATTCACAGACCCAGGACGACGCCAGGTCTGTCATTGAGTCGCCTGATCAGTTGTGCAGCTTTTCTCCAAACAAAACCAAACCCAAAAATAGGGTGATGCCCGCGATGATTTGTTCGCCCACTGTGACGGGGAACATGTCGCCCAAGCTCAATTGGCTTGGCCGTGGCAGTGATCAAGACCTCGGGAGTCGATGACCATTGTGCTGTTGACACGCTCAGTCTGGCGGGTCCCTTGCTATGGTTTGGGCCACAACGTCGCACGGACCTGGTCAAGGTGCTCCATCAAGCCGCCAAGGAATTGGGCAGCATTTGGCCCTTGCATCATCAGCACGCGAACAGGAGATTCGCGACTTGAGCATGGCCATTCGCAGCTTGACTGAGCAACTGCAAACTCAATCCCGAGCTGCGCATGGGTGACAGCCTTGCATGAAAACCCTAGTAGCCACTCCCGAGGGCGTCCACTAATGTGAGGCAGTTCACACAAAGGCCCAGCTTGCCCTTGCATGAGCCCTTGAAACTCTTTTCACCCCACAGGAGAAACCCATGAAACTTGTTCGTCGCACTTTCGTCGGTGGCATGGTCGCTGCCGCTTTGTCCATGACAGCCCATGCCCAACAGGTCATCACGCTCCATGGCGCGTCACAGTTCGGGGATGACCATGCCTTCACCAAGACCATGGTCCGCTTTGAAGAATTGGTCAAAAAATATTATGGCAAGCCCATCAATTTTGTACTCCACAAGAACAGTGAATTGGGCCTGGAAAAAGATTACTTTGCCTACATGAATCAAGGCAAGGCCGTCGACTACGCCATTGTTTCGCCCGCCCACATGTCCACCTTTTCCAAGGCGGCTCCTTTCATTGATGCGCCATTCCTGTTCTCAGACCTCAACCACTGGAACAAGGTTTTGGATCAGGACGTGCTCAAGCCCGTGGCCGATGAAATTGCACAAAAAGCAGAAGTCATGCTGATTGGCTATGCCGGCGGCGGGGTGAGGAACATCTTCTCCAACAAGTCCGCCACCAATCTGGCTGAACTCAAAAACCTCAAGGTGCGCGTACAAGGCGCGCCGATCTGGAGCCGCACGTTTCAGGCCATTGGCATGGCTCCCACAGTCATTGCCTATAACGAGGTCTACAACGCAATTCAAAACAACGTGATCAATGCTGGCGAGAACGAAGCCGCTGGTGTGGAAGCCATGAAGTTTTACGAAGTGGGACCCAACCTGCTCATGACCCGCCACGCCATCACCATTCGTCCCTTGTGCGTGTCGGTCAAGACCTTGAAGAAGTTGCCGCCCGATTTGCAAGAGGCCATCATCCGCGCAGGCAAGGAAGCCGGTGCCTATGGCCGCCAGATCGAGTCCTCCGAGGACCAAGCCAAGCTGGACAAATATGCCAAGGAAGGCAAACTCAAGCAGATCACATTCACCGAACGCGCCCAGATGCAAAAACTGGTTGAGCCGGTGATGGCGGCATACGCCAAGGAAGTGGGGGCAGAGGCCATCTACAACAAGATCAATTCCCTCAAGTGAAGTGACGCCAAGCCATGTCTGCACTTTTGCGATTCGCCCACCGCGCCCTCATCGTCTTGCTGGCTTTGACGGTGCTCATCCTCATGATCCCCGTCACCATGCAAATTGGCTCGCGCTACTTTGAATGGATTCCACGCTACATGTGGACGGAAGAGATGAGCCGCTTCTTTTTCATTTGGATGGTGCTCATTGGCGCTACGGTGGGCGTTCGCGAAGGCTTGCATTTCGATGTGGACATCTGGGTCAATCCCGGTCAGGGATTGACCCGCTTCCTTCGCTGGGCGTCGCAGTTGCTCATGATCGGATTTGGCTTTGTCACCCTCTACTGGGGCATTGAGTTCACCCAGTTTGGTTGGAACCAGACCTCAGAGCTGGCTGATTTGCCCATGTGGATGATCTTCATCGCATGGCCCATCGCCGGCTTTTTCTGGATTGTGTTTCTGCTTGAAAAACTGCTGAGCGCACAACCCCCACAACACGCTCAGGGGCTGCATCTATGACCGCCACAGTGTTGACCCCCGGCATGGCGGCATTGGTGCTCTTTGGCGCTTTTTTCACGCTGCTGATTCTTCGCGTCCCGGTGGCTTTTGCACTGGGCTTGGCCTCGCTGCCTGTCTTGCTGATTGAGCCCCGGCTGTCGCCATCGGTCCTGTTCAACGAGATGTTCAAGTCCTACAACTCGTTCATCCTGTTGGCAGTGCCTTTTTTCCTGCTCACGGCCAACTTGATGAATGTGGGTGGCATCACCGACCGCATGCTCAAGCTCTCGCGCACCATGGTGGGTCATTTCCCAGGCGGCCTGGCGCAAATCAATGTGCTTCTGTCGGTCTTCTTTGCGGGCATCTCGGGCTCGTCCACAGCGGATGCTGCCAGCCAAGGCAAGCTCTTCATTGAGGCCCAGGTCAAGGAAGGCTATGACTTGTCGTTCTCCATCGCCATCACAGCCGTCTCTGCGGTGCTTGCGGTGATCATCCCTCCCTCCATCCTGATGGTGGTCTGGGGCGGCGTCATCTCCACCTCCATTGGTGCCATGTACCTGGCGGGCATCGTGCCAGGCCTGCTCATTGGCATTGCACAGATGGCCACGGTGCATGCTTATGCCAAGCGTCGCAACTATCCCGTCTATCCCCGTGCCAAGTTTTCGGATTTCCTGGAGGCGGCCGTCATCTCCGTCCCAGCCCTGATGACCCCGGTCATCATCGTGGGCGGGATCTTGCTGGGTTGGTTCACCGCCACCGAATCGGCGGCAGCCGCAGTGATCTACGCCGCAGTCCTCTCGTTGTTTGTTTATCGCGAAATTTCAGCCCGGCAATTTTGGGATGCCGTGGTCGATACCGGCAAACTCTCAGCTGTGGCGTTGTTTTGTGTGGGTACGGCGTCTGTTTTTGGCTGGCTCATGGCCTACTACCAAATCCCCAAAGCACTGCTGACCAATGTTCAAAGTTTGGGGCTGGGCGTGGTCGGTGTCGGGGTCATGATTGCATTGGCCTTTTTGGTGGTGGGTTGCTTTTTGGATGCCATCCCCGCGATCATCATCGTGGGCACCACCTTGCAACCGCTGGCTGAATCAGTGGGCATGCATCCGGTTCACTTTGCCATCGTGGGCATTGTTTCCCTGGCGTTTGGTCTCATCACACCGCCCTATGGCATGTGCCTGATGATCTCGTGCGCCGTCGCCAAGGTGCCTCTGCGGTATGCGCTCAAAGACACCATGATCATGCTCATCCCCATGTTGGTGGTCTTGTTCTTGGTGATCCTTTTCCCGCAACTGTGCCTTTTCCTGCCCCAATGGGTTTCTCCCGACATGATGAAGTGAGGAGCGCGCCATGAAGATCACGCCGATCACGCCCATTCTGGGCGCTCGCATCACCGGCTTGGACCTCAATGCCCCCTTGACCCCATCGGACTTCACCACCATGGAGCAAGCCTTGCATGCGCATGGCTTCATTGTTTTTCCAGCTCAGTCCCTCTCGCCGCAAACCCTGGTTCAATTTGCCAAGGCCTGGGGGCGTCCCGAGCCCCATGTCATTGATACGTTTCATCATCCTGCCGATCCCAATGTGCTGATCCTCTCCAACGTGGTCAAGGACGGTAAGCCAGTTGGGCTGATGGATGCGGGAACCTACTTTCACACTGACTATTCCTATCTTCAGGATGCTGCACGCTGCACCATATTGCACGCCATCAATGTGCCGCAAGCACCCAATGGGACCACCTTTGCCAACCAGGCCGTGGCCTATGCCGAGCTGCCCTCCGACCTCAAAGCCCGCATCGATGACTTTGTCGTCAACCATCACTATGGCAACCGCGATGATCTTGACCCTGAGTCCAGAACCGTGGCCTCTGTGCTCAATGACGACCAAAAAAACAGGGTGAACTGGGTCAAGCACCCCTTGGTCCGGCCACATCCGTTCACGGGACAGCCGGCCCTCTATGCGGTGAGCGGCAGCTCCTTCTCCATTGATGGGATGTCCCCTGAAGAAGGCAAAGCCTTATTGGACGAACTCAAACACCACGCCACGCAAGATCATTACTGCCACACCCACCACTACACCAATGGCGACGTGATCGTGTGGGATAACGCCTTGCTCTTGCACAAGGCGCCCTTGATCGACCTGAGTCAGCCGCGCGAACTTTGGCGAGTGACGGTCAAGTACCACTGACCCCCACAATTTCCTTATTAGAAAAATAACATTCATCAATTTGAATGTTTCTTGTACAACCTGTCCTTCATTTCATTCATTCCGCATTTGAAAGGACAAACGATCGTGGCAAAAGTCAATCAAGTTGAACGCATCACCTATGCAGGGGGTCTTTATGGGCTGCTCTTCGGAAGTTCAAAAGGGAAGCTGCAAGCCAAAATCGAAGAAATGAATCAGCGAGGCTGGAACCTGCATTTCATTCACAACGACAGCCTCAACATCCTTCACCTAATTTTGCGCATCTTCTTCTTGTTCCTGACCTTGGGCATCTGGACGTTCGGATCCACGGCCTTGCTGGTGTTTGAAAAAGACCGCGAGTGATCTGACTCAGCCTAAGGGCTGATCCAGGCCTGGGGGCTTGCGCCAGGCCGCACACAAACCAGCACCCCGTGCTGGTTTGCTGCTTTGAGGGCCTCACTCCATCATGCCGATAGCTGGCGCTTGACCCTGGCAGGCGACATCGGCAACTCCCGAAGACGCTTGCCAGTCAATTGCGCCATGGCATTGGCGATGGCGGGTGCAACGGGTCCCACACCCGCTTCGCCCATGCCCGTAGGCGGCGCATTGGAGCGAACGATTCGAGTGTGGATTTCAGGCATGTCGGCCATCCTCAGCACGGGGTACTCGTGGTAGTTGGTTTGCTGGATGGCACCACCCTTGACAGTCAGCTCCTCGAGCAACGCCACAGACAGGCCAAACACCGCGCCGCCTTCCAACTGCCCCAGCACACTCTCGGGCTGGATCACCAGTCCAGGATCTGCGGCTGTCCAGTAGTGGTGCACCTTGATCTTGCCAGTCTTGGCGTCGAGTGAGATTTCTGCCACGCCGGCCGCCACCGTGCCATGGTAGTCGGCAAATGCCAAACCCAATGCGCGTCCGCTGCGGCGTTTGCGCTTCCACTCCGACATCTCCGCCACGGCCTCAATCACAGCCCGGGCTCTGGCATCGTCTTGCGTCAATTCGAGACGCAAGGCCAAGGGGTCCATCTTGCGTGCCCTGGCCACTTCGTCCAGGAACGATTCGATGGCGAATTTGTTGTGCCCAGCGCCAATGCCCCTGAAGGCGTGCACACGCATGCCACGCATTTCGCGAACCCCTTCCGACTGCCAATTGGGAATGTTGTAGTGCGGCAGATTGGAGCCATTCCAGCCGATGTAGTCCTTGCCACCGGTGGCTGCAAAGCGAGGCGGTGCAGCGACTGCATCCACGTTTTCAGCAACGATGCGGTGCTTCCAACCCACCAATTTCCCCTGTGCATCCAGGCCTGCGCGCAAGATGTGATGAGTCAAGGGCCTGGGGCGTGCCGCCGCCATGTCGTCCTCGCGGGTGAGGATGAGCTTGATGGTTTTCTTGCTGGCATTGGCTATGGCCACGGTCTGGGCCACGATGTCAGGGGTGATGCGCCGCCCATAGCCACCACCCAGCAACACCTGGTTCAAGCGAATCTTGTCCGGTGTGACCTTGAGCACACCCGACGCAGCCATCACGGCCAGGACAGGCGCTTGCGTGCCCACCCAGACTTCAGCCGACTGGCCGTCGGCGGCGACGCGCGCCACACAGTTCATGGGTTCAAGCTGTGCGTGGTAGGTGTGTTCGGACCAATAGGTCCCCTCAATCACCTTGGCAGCCGAGGCCAAGGCCTGGTCCGCCTCGCCTTTTTGATAGGCGGTCATGGGTTTGGCCTCGGCTGATCGCCCATTGCGGGCGTACTCTTCCTTGGCCTTTTCTGAATCGAAGTTTGCTGCCTTGGCATTGCTGGTGTCCCAAGTCACCTTGGGCTTGAGCAGCGCACGCGCCGTGCGTGTGGCCTCCACCGTTTGTGCCAGCACGGCCACCCCAAAGGGCATGGGCAAAACCTGAATCACCCCAGGAACGGCCATGGCATCAGCGGCATTGACCTGATCGGGCTTGGCCCCATCCATGGGGGCTTCCAACACCGTGGCATAGACCATGTCGGGCACCATCACATCAATGCCGAACTTAGCTTGACCCGTGACCTTGGAGAGCACATCGGTGCGCCCCAGATCCGCACGACCAATCAGTTTGTATTGCTCTGGCTTCTTGAGGTCAGCCGCCGTGATCTTGGGCAACTCCGCAGGCACCGTGGCAAACGATGCAACCTCACCATAGCCCATGCGTCGGTTGCTGGGGGCATGGATCACCACACCCGTGTCGGTCGTGAGCTCGGCAACAGGAACACCCCAGCGGGCAGCCACCGCATCGAGCAACACACGCCTGGCTTGTGCGCCGGCCATGCGCAGCGGCGTGAAATAGCCCGGCACTGCGATGCTGGCCAGCGAGGCTTGCCCCCCATTGAGCAAGGGATGTGGATTTCCATAGACCCGTGCATTGGGCGGCGCGTATTCAATGCGAACCTTGGACCAATCGGCATCGAGCTCCTCGGCCAGGATCATGGGCAGGGCCGTGGTCGTACCTTGCCCCATTTCTCCTGTGGGGGTCATCACCACCACAGAGCCATCTGTATGGATGGTGACCCAGACATTGGGGTTGAGCCCGGCACCGCTGGCCAGGGCCTCGGTGGCATGCATGGAAGACCCCAAGGCCACTGAAAAACCCAAGCCGCCCGAGAAGGCCAGAAAACCTCTGCGGTCCAGGCGAAACTGTTCATTGAGCTTGTCCACGATGGTGTTCATCTTCAAGCCTCCTTGGCCGCGCGCTGCACGGCCTTGACGATGCGCTGATACGTGCCACAACGGCAAATGTTGCCATTCATGTGCTCAACAATTTGTTCACGCGTGGGCTTTTTATTCTTGGCCAGCAAGGTGGCAGCCTGCATGATTTGGCCGGATTGGCAATAGCCACATTGCGGCACCTGCTCGGCAACCCAAGCCTTTTGCAAGGGATGCGTTCCGTCCGCAGAAAGTCCCTCAATGGTGGTGATGGATTTCCCAGCCACCGATGACACCGGGGTCACACAGGAGCGGATGGCCTCGCCATTGACGTGCACCGTGCAAGCACCACATTGAGCCATGCCACATCCAAATTTGGTGCCCGTGAGTTGCAGATGCTCACGCAAAACCCAAACGAGAGGCGTGGCCGGATCCACATCCACAGTGGAGGGCTTGCCGTTGATCGTCAATGACACAGAACGCATGGTGAAGGCCTTTCAATGATGAGGGTGCCAAAACAGCACCACAAAGATTGTGGTCATTTGGCAATGCCTTGCAGTGTGTGTGCCCATTTGAAAAACCCCGAGGGTTTTCACTATGGTTTAGTTCAAGCTCTGGCCGATTTTGGAGATGCCACAGCCCTGAGTTGCGGCATGTGGCCCCAACTCATCAGCTGGCTCGCTGTCTCGTGGTCTGCGCTCAACCAGGCATCGTGTAGCGAAGGCGCCACCACCACAGGGGTTCGCTTCTCGTCGCCTGGCCGATGAAACGCTCGCATCACCGGATGCGCATCGGCATTGACCGTGAGCATGGCAAAACTCACCACCGACTCACCCGTTGCGGGATCCGCCCAACGATCCCACAGGCATGCAATGCCAAACGGCTCTGCTGACTCCAATTCAATTTTCCAGCGCACCGCCCTGCCCGACTCATAACTCGGCTCGTAAAAGTGGTCGACCAGCACCAGACCAAACTGCCTGTTGTGCCAGGCCTTTTTGAAGCTGGGCTTTTGGGCTGCGGTTTCGCTTCTGGCGTTATAGGTGTGGCGCGCGATGGTCTGATCCTTGGCCCAGGCGGGAATCAAGCCGAACTTGGCCAGCCCACATGCCACCCGCCCCGTGTGATGCCCCTTGACCACCAAGGGTGCGGCATAGCCAGGGTAGGCCTCTTCGGGATAGTCAGACGGCAAATCGACGCCAAAGCTGGATTTGACCCACCGGCCGCTTCTGGTTGGCGTGAAATTGGTGCACACGATGACAGTTTACGGACAAGCCCTGCCCTCTGATCCTGCTGCGACCAGCTGCGCCCATGGCCACTTTCACTTGAGCAGTGAAAGCACCTCTTTCTGACTGGTGTTGGCCTGAATCAGGATGGCATCGATGGTGTTTTTCACGATCGCATTTTTCGCCAGCATGATGGTGTCCGAGAAGTATTGGTCATCGGTCCTGGCAGCACCGCCTTTGGCGTTCTTCAAGGTCGATGTGATCATGGCACTGACCTGGTTTTCCAGATCCAAAGTCAACAAGGCCAGCGAATTTTTTTCCTGGTCGATTTGTCCTATGGCACCTGCATAGGCTGCCCCTGCGGCAGCGATAGATTGAGCATCAGGCACAGGGGCAGTGCGCGCAGCAGGTGTCCCGTTGAATTTGAGCTTGGTGGCATTGGCCATGGCCTTGGGATCAACCAGGCGATAAACACCGCCGTCAAACTGCACCATCTCCACATTGCGAAGCAGCGTGGTCACCCCATCGCGGCTGAGCTTGTAGCCGTCTGCCGTCTTCTCCAGTGCGTAGTCGTAGCGATTGCCCGCAAAGATGGCCACATCGTTGCCTTCGCCACCGTCCAGGGTATCGGCACCACCTTGCCCCTGCAGCACGTTGTCGGCTTCATTGCCCACGATGAGATCGGCATACGCACTGCCAATGACATTCTCCACATCCACCAGGACATCGGTTCCCGTCTCGGATGGGGTGTTTTTATCCAGCGACTGCGCCACGCGCGCGCCCAGATCCACCAGCATGCCGCCCTTGGCATTGGCATATCGCACCGTGTCGATGCCTGCGCCACCCACGAGAACATCATTGCCCTTGCGCGACTCCATGACATGTTGGCCTGGTGCCATCAAGTCCACACTGGACTTGTCATTCACCCGCTGAGTCATATAGCCACGGGCAAACACATATCCTTGTTTTTCACTCCAGTCGGGGACAAATTTCAATGCACTGACGGAGCCATCCTGCAAACTCCAGGTCAAGTCCGAGAATTCAATTTTTTCAACCCCGCTGAGCACATCGGTGCCATTGATGCCCCGACGATCGGTGATGGCCCAATTGCCCCCCTGCTGGGTCAAGGTGTAATCGGCAAAATTCCCGCTGTAATTGGCCTTGTCCATGCCGGCACCACCCGTGATGGTGTCGTTGCCTGCATTGCCCGTGAAGGTGTTGTCCAGTGCGTTGCCAATGAGGGTGTCATCGCCTGAACCACCCACGGCATTTTCAATGCTGGCACTGTAGGCAATGCCCACGTTATCCGCACCGGTGTAGAGGGTATCTGTGACGCCGTACATCAAATTGGTCACATCAACGTAGACCTGGAGCACCATGCCGGTGTTGTTGCCATACAGGTTGTCGTAATAGTCCATTTGGTCGGCCTGGCTCCAGCGTCCGATGCTGGAAAAATGTCCCGGATTCAAATCGATGGTGGTGGCCTTGGTTTGATTCGAGGCATCCATGGTGTCGTTGCCAGAACTGTCCACCAGGGTCTGCAAGACCTGTGGCTGATCACCCCATTGATACACCGTGTCTCCTGCATTGGCATCGGTGGTGGCGCCATAGAGGTATTCGATGGCGGCCACGTCATACACCATGGGGGTGCTGCTGTAGATGCCCTGGGTCATGTCGGCTGTCCAGCCACCCTGTCCATTGGGGGTCACTTTCAACACCAGGTTGCGGTCGGTGTTGGTGTAGGACATCAGCGTATTGCGCAAGTTGTCATCGGCAGCAGACAGGTTGACCTGGGTGCTGGAGCTGGCATCAAAGGGATGGCTCAAACCCAGCGCATGGCCCATTTCGTGCAGCGCGGTCATGAAGCCGTAGCTGCCGGGCGTGAACGATTGATTGGAAGCTTGCGTGCGGTCAAACCAGATGTCGCCATTGACCGGCCCGTTGCCTGGGCCATAGGCATAGGCCGCAGACTGGGCAGGCGTTTGGGTGTTGTCGGTGTAAGCCACACGCAATTCCCCCACTGTGCCGTCTGGCGCTTCGGTCACTCGCTCCATGCTCAAGCCATCGGAGGCCCGATCCCACAAGGCGAATGCTTTGTCCAGGTCGCTGGCAAAGGGCATCACGGACGTCACTGCAGCGGGGGGATTGACGTTGCCCGCTGGATAGCCCACGTAAGCGGGAGACTGGGCATCGTAATAAGAGTAGCTGAGCTTTTCACCGGGACTGAGTTGCCAAATGGGTCCCATGCGCAAAGCCTCGATGTAGGACACATTGGAATTGCTGGAGGCCGCAGAACCGGTGACGTTGTTGTTGTTTTGAGCAGGTGCAGCGGCAATGCCTTGCTGGTCTTGCGCTTGCACGGACTGGCGCTGACTTTGAAGGCTGGTGATCAAGTCTTTCAGATTCACTTCTATCAAGGCGGTGTCCGCAGACCCAACGCCGCCAGATGAGGCGCCAGGCACCACCGAAAAATAGCGCCCGCTCAAGTCGTTGACCTCGGAGTACTTGGCGGATAACTGGGAGACCTCACTGATTTGTGTGCCCACATAGTGCGAGAGCTGGGCTTCCAGCGACCGGATCTGTGACTCCAAGGCGTTGAATGCATCCGACCCCTTGACCAGGCCAGCCTGGGCTTGAACGCGGGTTTGGATGTCGGTCAAATATTTGGCCACCTCATCCAGCGCCTGGGTCTTGATCTGAACCAGACCTGTGAGCTCGAAGGATTTGGAGACAGTGTCCTTGAGCATCAGCGTGCTGTAGGCACTGCTGTCCACGTTTGACACACTGGCTTGGCTATTGAGCGGCTGGATGGTCCATTGCGTGGGCGAGCTCGCATCCACCCGTGCCTGGCTGAGTTGATCCATGCGGGCTGTGAGAAATGCGGCTGAATTGACGCTCGAAACCACCAGTGGCGCTCCTGTTAACTCAGATGGATTCGGCTGATCACAGAATTGCTTGAGGTCTTAATACGAATCGATTCAAAAAAACCTTTTCGGCAAGGCATTGACCCCCCAACCCAGCCCGCCACACACCACAGCCATGCCCAAGGCGGCTGGGCTCAGGGGCTCAAAGCGAAGGTGCTGTGCGAGCCAAGGCCAATACATCGCCACCAAAACCAGGGCCAAGGTCCCCAGGGCAATGACGATGGCGGCCTCATTGCGAGGCTGACGGCCATTGAGAAACGCGGCTGCCGCCGGCACATCAACCGATCGGGTGAGAGGGATCCGTGGAGCGTGCCAAGGGCCTGAACCCCGGGACTTGGAGACAAAGATCAGCACCCCGTTGGCGACCACAAAGGCCACCATCACCATGGACCGGGTCTGGTCCGTTGAAGCATGGGTCAGCCAGCTCAAGCCCGATGCCGCATAGGCCGCCAAGGCACACATGAGCACGAGCAGGCCTTGCGCGGTGGCCTGCCAGAGTGTGGTGGCATCCAACAGCGGCGCACGCGTATCGCGGGGCGGCGTGCTCATGATGTCGCCACTTTCGGGCTCGCTTTCAAAGGCCAGCGAACATGCGGGATCGATGATCATCTCGATGAGCGCAATGTGCAGCGGCAAGAACAATGGCGGTTGATCAAACCACATGGGGAACACGGCCAAACCAGCAATCGGGATGTGAATGGCAAAGATGTAGCTCATGGATTTCTTGAGGTTGGCAAAGATTCGCCGTCCTGTGCGTATGCCACCCACGATGGAGGCGAAGTGATCGTCCACCAGAACAAGGTCAGCCGCTTCACGCGCCACATCGGTGCCCCTGGCACCCATGGCCACGCCCACATGGGCTGCACGCAATGCGGGTGCATCGTTCACGCCGTCACCGGTCATGGTCACGATCTCACCCTGGCGCATCAGGGCTTGGACGATCCGGAGCTTTTGGTGTGGCGTTATTCGCGCGCAGACATTGACCTGCCGCATGCGTGTTTGCAAGGCGGTATCACTGAGCCCGTCCACCTCATCGCCAGAGATCACCTCGGCCCTGGGCATGCCCGCATGATGGGCAATGGTGCTGGCAGTGAGGGGATAGTCCCCAGTGATCATGACCACCCGGATGCCAGCGCGCTGGCAATCGGCCATGGCCTGGGGGACCTCCTGCCGAACTGGATCACTCAAGCCCACCAGACCCAACCAGGTGTATTCAAGGCCCTGAGACGATGCGGGCCATTCCCCCTTTGCCGCCTGACCCCGAGCCACAGCCAGCACACGCAAGCCCTGTGAACTCAATGCGCGCAAGGTGGGTTGCCAGGCTGCCATGTCCTGGGCGCTCCAGCGACAAAGCCCCATGATGGCCTCTGGCGCTCCTTTGGTCGCAACCACAAACTCCTCGTCTGAGGCCAGTCGCCACACTTGCGTCATGGCCTTGATCCTTGGCTCCAGCGGATAGGACTTCACCAACTGCCAATCGTCCTGGCAGCGCGCCAGGTGGGGCACATGCTGCTGAGCAAAGGCATGAAAGGCTTCCTCCATGGGGTCAAAGGGTTGCGCTGCGCTCGCCCACACGGTGTGAGCCACCACTGCTTCAAACACCTTGGGCATGGCCTTGGCATCCTGAGGCCTGCCCACCTCCCACATGGTGGGCTCAGCCTGGTTCGCCTCTTGCACCACCCAGGCCTGAACTTGCATCCGGTTCTGAGTGAGGGTGCCCGTCTTGTCTGTGCACAGCACGGTGGTGGCTCCCAGGGTCTCGATGGCATTGATGTGACGGGTCAATACGCCTTGCTTGGCCAGCCGATGTGCGCCCAGAGCCGGGAAGATGGTCAAGACCACCGGATATTCCTCGGGCAACATGGCCATGCCCAGGGCAATGCCGGACAACAAGGCCGCCAGCCATTCGCCGTTGCGCAAACCCAAAACCAGCACCATCACGCTGCACAGGACCAGCCCCACCCAACTCAGGATCTTGACCAGTCTTGCAGTCTGCCGCTGCAAGGGTGTGGGTGCCGACACCATGCGATCCAGTGTGCTGCCGATCTTGCCGATCTCGGTGCGCGCGCCGGTGGCCTTAACGATGAAGAGCCCTTGACCGCGCACCACAAACGTGCCCGAATAGACTTGCTTGGCATCTTCCGGCGCGCAGTCATCTACGTCTTTGCGTACGGCCACCGATTCTCCCGTGAGCAAGGATTCATCGACTTCGAGGTTGTCGCAACGCAGCACCCTGCCATCGGCTGGGATGCGATCCCCTTCCGAGACTTGCACCCAGTCCCCCACCACAATGAACTCGCTGGCGATTCTGCGCACCACACCCGCGCGCAGCACCTGCGCGTGGTGCTGGCTCAATTCACGCAAGGAGGCAATCGACGTCTCGGCCTTGCCCTCCTGATACAGGGTGAGCCCCAATATCGCCAGGACAAAGCTGCCCAGAACCAGACCCTCGTTCACATCGCCCAGCACCAGGTACAGGGCTGCGGCCAGAACAAGCAGCAAGAACATGGGCTCACGCCCCATGGCCAAGACACGCGCGGCCAGGCTGCGCTGGCGTTTGGCCTTGATCGCATTGAGTCCATCGCTAGCCAAGCGCTCAGCGGCCTGAGCCTCACTCAGCGGCTCGTGCCCGCTCACGGCTATTTGATGAAGGTGACGGGGAGCTGGGTTGCGCTCAGCACCTTTTGAGCCACCGATCCCATCAGCAAGTCGCCAAAGGCCGAGCGGCCCTTGGTGCCCATGACGATCAGATCAAAACCACCTGAGTGGCCAAGCTTGACGATTTCCTGCGCCACCGCGCCGGTGCGCATGACCATGTCGTGTGCCACGCCAGCGCGATCCAGCGCAGCACGCGCAGGCTTGAGTTCAGTCTCGCTCAATTCGCGGATGTAGTCAGCAATCGCCCCCTTGGGGACGTATTTGCGAACCCGCCGGAAGGCTTCATCATCGTGCACGGACAGCAAGGTGATGCGGCCGTGTTCGTCGTCAGCCAACAGTTTGGCCGCATATTTGGCAGCCCGCAGTGCACTGGCCGATCCATCGGTAGGGACAAGGATTTTCATGGGAGTCCACTTCAACGGATCACCAGCACCGGGATGCTGGAGTGCGTGAGCACGTGGTTGGTCTCGCTGCCCAACAGCAGACGGCTGATGCCACGCCGGCCATGTGACGCCATGACAATCAAATCGGCCTTGGTTTTCAACGCGGTCTTGATCAGGGTTTCGGCCACCAAGTCGCTGCTCACCACCACCGGCTTGACCACCACACCTTTGCGCTTGCCCAGTGCGACCACCTGGCTCAAGAGCGTTTCTGCGTCATGCCGCCAAGTCGCAAGGATGCGCTTGGTTTCCTGATCGTTCAAGGGAATGGCTCCCTCGTAATAAGTCTGTTGAACACGGGGAATGACCTTGATGGCCACCAACTCGGCATCACTCAGCACGGCTGAGGCCAGGGCATGGGTGACCGCTTTTTGAGACAGCTTGGAGCCGTCGGTGGCGACGAGGATTTTTTTATACATGCTGGGTCTCCTGTGGGGCTCAGGCCGAAACACTGTGCGAGATGGCAATCGACTGGCGAATCACATGGTCCATGACCTTGAAATAGCGACTCGCGGTGCGGGTAGGAACCAGGTACTTGGTGCGGCGATCGCCGTTCTTGTAAACCTGGGCAATCAGACCTGCTTCACGCAAGGTCTCCATGCGTCGATGAATGGTGCAAGGGCTGCCCAGATGCTCCAGACGCATGATTTCAGACACCGTATAGGGTTTGCCAGCCTCGTTTTCCAGCGCAATCATGCCCAGCAACTTCTCGCAAATGGGTCGTTCGGCAAACATCGCCTGGTACATCTTGGTCTTCTGGCTCAGTTCCAGGTATTGAAGGTATGAATTGGCGTGTTCCACAGTGGACTCCATGTTTGTTTTAAAGAGATTCATTCTTATGCTGAGCAAAGAAAAACAATGTGCGCTATCGCACCCTGACCCTAGTCCATCCACTGACGCCACTTGGTGGGCAACAAATCGATGAGCGGCGTGGGCTCGCGGCGCAAGGCCGAAGCGCCCAAAGCCACATCCTGTTTGGGAACTGGTGCGTTCACATCCAGGTCGGCCAGTTGCCGCATCCACACTGCATCCAAACCGCCCTCGGGCGTGGTGCGCGAATAGATCAGCGACAACATGCGCTTGGCGTGGCCGCTGCCTTGGGCATCGGCCTGGCGATAAAGGCGAATGGCTTCAGCGTAGTTCAATGCCACCCCATCGCCCCGGTGAAAGCGGCGGGCAGCCAAATAGGTGGCCTGGGCCTGCTCTGGCGTGGCCATCACCATGGGTTTGGATTCGATGGTGAATTCCTGCACCGGCGTCGGTGGCGCGGCAAGAATGGCCTGACTTGTCACGCTGGGCATGGCACTGGCTGCATGCTCGGCAGCGATGCGTTGCCTCACCCACGCCGCATTCTCGGCGGCCACCCTGGACTGCCCACTGGCTTGGTCAAAAAGTTGCAAGGCACGCGCCAAATCATGGCTTTGCGCGTGCAAGATGCCCAGTTCGATCATGGCGTGAACATTGCCACCTGCAACGGCCTTCACCAGCAAGTTGCGCTCGGGTGTGCTGAGGGTTTGCAAACCTTCGGTGGCCTTGGGGTTGAGGGGGCGCAACTGCACATCGATGAGCCACTGAAAGTGCGCTGCGCGTGCGGGTTCGACGCGGTTCAGTCGCCTCACCCAGATTTGAGCCTGCGACAAGTTGGGGGCAGATTGACAGCCGTCCAGGGCACACCAGGCCAAGCCGGCACTGGCCAGGGGATCGCGGTAATGAGCGCACAAACTGAACCACTGCCTGGCCCTGGCCGAATCCGGGTTGACCGCTGCGCCATGCAAATACAGCAATCCCAGCAAGCACGCCGATTGCCCCGCAGCAGCGCGCCCGGAGGGATCCCCTGGGGC
>JACCDZ011979472.1_pt1 | contig 31682 bp, 33 predicted proteins | sample 7449551 | NCBI WGS metagenome assembly JACCDZ01 (sample SAMN15323452, study PRJNA562643) | freshwater metagenome | isolation source: river surface water | place: USA:Blue River Watershed | collected 2017-08-18 | reverse complement strand
TGGTCTGTGGCAGAAATCTTTGAGCGTTGGAGTTTGTTATTCCAAGTACCTGAAACCATCAAACAATATTTGGCGGGTCATCTGGTTGAGGTAGCAGACATTCAAGCTGCTGAAAATATGATAGAAATTTACCGTGAACGTTTAACCAGCATCAGTTGGTTTATGCGTTGTTTAAACGAACATATCGCGAGATGTGCGAATTTTGAAGATAAATGCAGCGGCAGATTTTGGGAAGGACGCTTTAAATCGCAAGCCATTTTTGACGAAGCTGCACTTGTCAACACCATGGTTTATATCGATTTAAACCCAATTCGAGCCAAGATTGCTGAGACGCCTGAAAGTTCTGCGTATACCAGCATTGCCGAGCGTATTGCCAAGAGAAACTTAGCTAGCGATGTAAAGTGTGCTTTTCATGGAAAATTAATGCCATTTTTGGACGGGAAAGGCGCTACAAATACCTCGCACATTCCGTTGCATCTCACTGATTATATTGAACTCGTTGATTGGACAGGTCGACAGATCCGCGCTGATAAACGAGGGGCAATAAATGAGAATGTACCGCCAATTCTGGCTAGGCTTGGCATCGAACAAGGCAACTGGCTGCAAAATTGTCAGAAACTCGAAGCGGAGTTTCGCCAAGTGATTGGCCCTGCCGCGGCGATTGAAAAGTTCTGCCTAGCAATTGGCCAAAAATGGCTGCAAGGTATTCATCACTGCCGACGATGTTTTGGATAGTGAGACTCTCCGAGCATCATTGCCACTTCGTTTTTATAATCCCACGCTGACCGCAAGTTTGGCGGAGCAGCCTTTTGGCTTTACACCAAAAAATATCGCAAACAGTATATTTCGACCGGAATTTTCCAAGCTAAAAACTCTGGATATTTGGCATTTACCGAAGATCAATATCAAAGCCGTTTCACTCTAACCACGGCCATCCACTTTTTAGATTGTGGGTGGCCTTGTTTAGTCCCTTTTTAGATTGTGGGTGGCCTTCCTTAGTCCTTGATTGTGGGTGGCCTTCTTTAGTCTGTGGGTGGCCTTGTTTAGTCATCCACTTTTTAGATTGTGGGTGGCCTTCTTTAGTCTGTGGCCTTGTTTAGTCCGGTGGGTGGCCTTGTTTAGTCCGTGGGTGGCCTTGTTTAGTCCCACACTTTCTAACCACGGCCATCCACTTTTTAGATTGTGGGTGGCCTTCTTTAGTCCCCTTTTTAGATTGTGGGTGGCCTTGTTTAGTCCCCCTTGTTTAGTCTAGCCTTGTTTAGTCTTAAAATCTCCCAATTAAGTAGATGGTTAAATGTCGTTATGGTAATAGAAAAAATATCCAAAATTGAAATATTGGAAAACGGTGGCTTGTGTGTCGTACTCGAAAGCGGTGGCTCGCCGCTGTATCAATACGTTTATCGAGAAGCGGCTGAGGTTTGTTGGGATAGTGAAAAAAGTGCTTTCAGAGCGCCAGCCCCCAGAGCATGGGATCAATCCGACTGGTTTCAGCATATAGTCAATGTCGTTGCCGCAGGCTTGGGCGTTACGCTAGTGCTGTCGGCTGCGACCATTTGGGTGAATGTGCCCGTACCTCTAATGACATTAATTCAAACCAAAAAAGTCTAAAAACCTAACTCTTTCGATATCACCGTTAAGAATTAGTGTGATTCGAAGAGACCAATGCTGCCGCGCACGCAGCAGCCCATTTAGCACTAACTCAACTTTCTGATATGTTGGCGCTAAAATTGATAGTGAAGTAGTTGTTGGTAGCTTGTCGTCGTAGTGGGTTAATTGTTTAACGCCAAGCTTCGAATTTTACGGTGTTGCCTAGACGAACGGCTGCTTTAACGCGTATTGTGGCAAATTTTGATAGCAAATTTGGAAGGCTAGCATGGTGGGCTATGCTGCTGATATTAAAGGAGATGTAATGCAAATCGATTATCTTGGAAATTGGCCTGAGTATATCCCCGAACTTGCTGGGCTTTTGCATAACGAGTGGGCAGATCTATACCAAGCCGCAGGGATAAATAAAGAAGAACTGCGCAATATCCTGGAGCAGCGAACCACTAAGGACAAGTTGCCTATTACGCTGATTGCTGTCAAAGCGGGCGAATTGGTAGGGGCTGGCAGTCTTAAACTCGATGAACCCGGCACCAAAGATGGCGTTTCGCCATGGATCGGCGGCATGTATGTCAAATCTTCTTATCGTGGTTTGGGTATAGGCCGCGATTTGGTGTTGGCTCTTGAATCCAAAGCCAAAGAGTTAGGCGTAACCGCATTATATTTATCTGCCGATACTGCGGTAGATTTCTATCTAAAGCTGGGCTGGCAAGTGCTCGAACGAGTCGAATCCTTTGGCGTTAGAGATGTCGCGGTCATGACCAAACGCTTAGTCTAAGTTTTTGTTAGCGTTAATTCGGCTTGGCATTAGCTTTGGTGTCATGCTTTTTTCAAGTTCGACCACGGCGCTAAAGTGATTACAATCAGTCAGCGCCATCAGTCATCGCAATGAGTCATTGCCATAGCTAGGCAGTGGCGTACCAATTTATCGCTTTAATCCTAAGGCGATTCACCGCTTGGAATCCAAGATTGAGTTGCGCACAAAGTTACCGCTCGCGATTGGGATCCCGAATTTGTTATCGCTAGCATTTCAGTCCCGCAGTAAGGCGAGGTCAATGCGCCCATGCGTCATCAGATCTAACGCTGGCATTCTTGTGGTTTAACTATCAACATATTTCACAATTTCAGTGAGTTAACGGCGAAAGTAAAGTCCAGATCGCGCTCAGTTGCGCTTATCATGCAGAGCTTTAAACAAGATCGTCAGCGAAATCAAGGTTCACGGACAGCCGGAACACTCTTGAAGCAAATTCCCACAATTAGCCTAAAATCAATTCTATAGGTAAACATAGGGGTGTCGTTATGCTTCGTCAAATTAAGATTGGGAAACGCTTAAGTGTTGGTTTTGCTGTATTAGTGCTAATAAGTATTATTGTCGGACTTAGCGCTTTTTATCGTTTAAGCGAAATCCAAGGCAACTTAAACAACATCGCTGAACGTCGTTTACCGGCGGCTTTGTTGGTTGGAGAAATGAACCGGGAGTTCTTAGTTAGTCGGATTGAGACGGTCAATTGGTTATCTGACAATAACGGCAGCAATTCGAGTACCTATTTAACCAGAATCAGCCAGGCGCAAAAAGCATACGACGATGCGCAAACACTCGCCGAAAACTTCCATAAAACCGCCGCTGGCCGAGCAAGTTTTGAAAAAGTACTTGCAGCAAAACAACATTACGACCAACTGCACAAAGCGCTGATTACAGAGCTTAGTGCTGGTAAATCCGCCGCGGCGATTGCACTTCGAGATGACAACTTTACCAAAGCTTCTGACGATTTAACTCAGTCATTATTGGCGCTCGCAGAATACCAACGTGAAACCGGCAAAAAACAAGCTGCGCAGGCGGCAGAAAGTATGCGCGCCGCGGAAATGAGCATCGTTATTAGCATTTTGGTTGCCACGATTTTGGGCAGTGGATTCGCTATTTTTATCACTCGCAGTTTGGTGGGGCCGATGAATCATGCGGTTTATGTCAGTGAAACGATTGCCAAAGGCAATTTAGCCGAACGCTTTAAAGACGAGTCCCCAGATGAGGCTGGTGCACTAATTCGAGCGATGTCGACAATGCAGGGACAATTGCGTGAGACAATTACTGATATCAATCAGTCGGCGAATCAACTAGGGGTGACTTCGGAAGAGCTACACGCTGTGACCGATCAGTCCGCTAGAATTATGCAACAACAAAGTATGGAAGTGGATTTGGCAGTGACTGCGGTAACCGAATTAACCAGTGCCATTGAAGAAGTGGCACAGAGTGCGGCGTCCACGTCAAATAACTCTGCTAACGCCGATGCTACGGCGCGAGATGGTCAGCAACAAGTGCAGCAAACTATTGCGGCAATTCAAACTTTGGAGCAGGAACTGCAAATGTCTCGCAGTGGCATTGAACAATTATCCACGCGAGTGAGCGAAATTGGCTCGGTGTTAGATGTGATTCGCGGTATTGCTGAACAGACCAATCTGCTAGCCCTTAATGCGGCTATCGAGGCGGCGTGAGCAGGTGATAGCGGCCGCGGCTTTGCCGTGGTGGCCGATGAAGTGCGTGCGCTTGCGCATCGCACCCAAGAATCAACCAAAGTAATAGAACAAACCATTCGAACTCTGTCGGCAGAAACCGCACAGACCGTAGTCGCGATGGGGCAAAGTAGCGCGCGCGCGACAGTAACTTTGCAACTCGCGCGTAAAGCGGGAGGGGCTTTGGCGCAAATAACCAGTGCAATAAGCCAAATAAGCGATCAAAACATGACGATTGCGAGTGCAGCGGAAGAGCAAGCAACAGTGGCTCGTGAGGTCGACAGAAATCTAGTCAACATTCGTGATTTGTCGGCGCAAACCGCGACCGGTGCTGACGAAACCAGAATATCCAGTGAGTCGTTAGCGGAACTGGCTGAGCATCTGAATATTCGGGTCCGGCAGTTTAAGGTCAGTTAATGCTTATTACTGCATTGTGTAAAACTTAAACTAAGTCGCTGCATCCCATGGATGCAGCTGCCAGTATTACGCAATAGCTCGAAGTTATGTTGCCAGATCTTTCTATGCGAATTGTGCAATATTGAGTACTCGGCTTTTGCTTGAGCAAGGCAGATCCCAGATATTGATAGCCAACAACTACTTAGCGAAAACTGCAGAGATTTACGTAAGGGAATATGAAACTTCAACATTACAGCCGGACAGACACTCTCGGCGCTCATAATTTTGATTGTTGCCAAATATATGTAGGTGGTCTGCTAAATACTGCCGGTGAAACATATCAAGGGATAACCGTAGCTTGGGCTGGGTCGGCAGGCATCGAGATGCATCTGCCGCTGCAAAATGTAGAGGCACTAAATTTCGCCGACTTTTTAGAGTCAGTGGTATTTGGCAATGTCCCAGCCAAGTTCACTGTTGTTCCGCAACATCGTGGGCTGCTAAATTACCTCCTCCGATTCCATTTGAAATTCAAAAAAATAGAAAATGGAGCGGTAAGCTACCGCATCTCTATAGTGCTGCAGACCATGTGGGGCCGAATAAAATTGAGTTCAATCACCGCCTGTGCGAATGATATTCGACGCTTGTACCACGCCTCTGCAACGGACGATAATTAGTATTTAATGCTTCTAGTAAGCCGCCTCAGTAAAAGTGTTGAGAGACTTAAACTGCGAAACAACGGGTTGGATGCACCATTCGCAGCGTTTGCACCTAGACGCGACACCATGTCAGCTGATGTCATGCAGGGGACTCAATTGACGCCAGTTTTTTATTGCGTTACAAACGGTACGCTCAAAAAAACAACTAAACGTGACATTAAAGAATGCTAAAGCGTCATGCTGAGCTCAAGCTGCAATTATTGCGATAAATAATTGATTGGCTGTGGAAGCTAAAAATAGGGACTCTGTTGAAAAACTTTAAAAATATCGTCGTCGTTATTTTAGTTCTGCTACTCGGGGTATCGATTTATCCTAAAACTCCCTGTGCCTGTCTGACGCCTAAAATGGCCAGTGACCGACTCTTTGGAATTGATGTTGCAAACGCTAACGCTGAAGAATTAACTAACGCTCTTGCTTCACGGATGGCGGATTTTACTGATAAAGACGGGCTAAATAAGTTGTCGTTAGCAAGTTATAAAATTTGCGATTTTGAGCAACACGACAGCTGTAAGCTGGTCATCAAACAGTCGCTGCTGTTTCAGGACTACATTATTTTGACGATAAAAAAGGATGAGAGCGGAAAAATCATCGATTATTCTGTGATGAAATCATAAGTTGGTGATTCAAACGGATTACCACTTTCAATAGTTTGATTGGCTATACTCGGCCCTCGCTTAAATTGCATGAAGGATTGATAACATGCGGTATCTGCTTTCCATCATCATGATTTTGATGTGCTGTGATGCTTGGGCTGGCGACTTCGCTACTGGGCCTATCACGTATCAAGTGGATCTTGGTCAAGGTTATACCACTTACCAGCTCACCACGAAGGACCGGGCTTGGGGAACTAGACTGGCGAAGAAGTTTAACTACCACAGCGAAATAGTCTATTTCGCGCGAACCTCAATGCAACTGTTGGTTGATGGTGAAATAGTTGCAGGGCAGGTCTACCAGGGTATTGAGCAACCAAACTATTTTTATGTGGTACATAGCGACACAATGTTACAGCTAGGCACGAGCCGAGCGGTTAGCCCTGGTGCCGGTGGTTTTTCCATGAGCGCGCCTCAAGCAAAAAACATGATTGTTTGTTTTAACTGTAAGACTGGTGGCGTGCCCTATCTTTTTAGCTCCAAGGTAACCAAAGCAAAAACCAGTTGGCGTGGGGCGCATCAACAAAGATTGTGAAGCGCGCTGATTTGACGGGTTTACCGACCATAACACCAAACGGGTCCAAATAGTTTGTGTCCGGACATTCGTCTTTTTTAAATAACACGGCATTAATTCACTGCATTAATCCGTCATGCAATAAAAAGAAGTTCTTTTTGACATTGCTTGCCATTTTTGCGATTGCCGCGGTCTGCTAATACGCAGATGGCTGAGCCTCAGCTTGCGACTGTTCTTGGTCTGTTAGAAGCGCAAATGCCGATGACCCTGCATTCAGTGCAGCCATTCATCGTCCTGAGATATGCCGCTCCAAAACGCATGCAACAAGGAAATGGTCGTGTTGATTGTTGTCCAGATTGTAAAAAGTCACCCGAATTTACCGCCATGATCACCGGCGGTTTACCACCAGCTGCACTTCCACGAAACGACTAGTTTCAGCAATGATCCAGTTAATTAATCTTCAGCCTTGAGCGCAAATCGTCTCTTCCCACCCATTAAATCCTGCATTTTTACGATTTCTTTACGCCTTCGTTTGTTCGGCCTCTGGATACTTTACGCCCCAATTTTTAAGCTTAAATCCGGATTAATACCGCAGAGGATACCTTGATGGGCTGGTTGTTATTGTTGTTGGTTGGCGCTTTAAGTGCCTTGTTGATTTACGCCATGTTGGCACCGGAAAAGTTCTGAGGAGCCACTGATGGAAATTATGCTGATTTTAATGCTGGCTCTGCTTTTAGCATGGCCTTTAGGCGCTTATATGACTGGGATTTTTTCTGGTCAGAGACATTGGAGTGACAAAGTATTTGCGCAAATTGAACACGGGATATTTAAGATTTTAGGCATCAACGCCAGTACAGGGATGAATTGGAAAAGCTATGGCGTCGCTTTTTTAATCAGTAATTTGGTGCTCGGGATTATCGCCTTTTTATTGCTGATGTTTCAGCATGTGCTGCCGATGAACCCTGATGGCATAGGCCCACTGAATTGGGATTTAGCGCTGCATACCGCGGTGTCCTTTTTAACCAATACCAATCAGCAGCATTATTCTGGTCAGGCACAGCTGAGTTATTTAAGTCAGGGCTTTCTGATTGTCACTTTGCAGTTTGTCACGCCTGCCATGGGCTTGGCCATTTGTTTGGCTGTCCTGCGTGGTTTGATTGGCGGTCTGAATGCCGCAGATGCAGCGGAAGGTGAAGAACGAAACTTAGGGAATTACTATCAAGATACGGTACGCGCAGTACTCCGTTTGATGTTGCCATTAGCTGCTGTGGTCGCCCTGTTATTGGCAAGTCAGGGCGTGCCTGCAAGTTATCAGCCGAGTCCAACAGTCTCGGTATTAGAACAAGGGCAAAGCCTGACCGAGCAAAAAATCCCATTAGGCCCAGTAGCAGCCATGGTTGCTATCAAACAACTCGGAACCAATGGCGGCGGCTGGTATGGGCCAAATAGTGCTAATCCTCTTGAAAACCCAACGCCTGTTGCCAATGCAATTTCAACGATTGCCCTGGTGTTAATTCCTATCGCTATCGTGTTTATGGCTGGAGGTCTATTACGCCAGCAGGGGTTTGCCAAAATGTCACTGGCTGTGATGGGTTTCTTGAGCTTGTTTTGTGTTGGTGCAGCCATTTACAGCGAACAGCAACCGAATGCGGCGTTTATCGGCCTTGCTGAACAGACTGGCAACATGGAAGGTAAGGAAGTGCGTTTTGGTACTGATTTATCTGCACTTTGGGCGACCCTTACCACCCAAACATCGAACGGTTCGGTGAATGCAATGCATGATTCGCTCAATCCTGTGGCAGGTTTAGTCACTCGCGCCGGTATGCTCATCAACGCTATCTGGGGTGGTATTGGCTGTGGATTCGTTAACTTTATCGTCTATGTGTGGATAGCCGTGTTTATCGCAGGCCTCATGATAGGCCGTACTCCGGAAATCTTTGGCCGTAAGCTGGAGAAAACTGAAATCAGCTGGCTTGGTGTATTGCTGGTGCTGCCAAGTGCAGTCATTTTAACTTTCACCGCAATTACCGTGGCTATTCCAGCAATCACCGGCAATAGCAATCCTGGTTTACATGGCATTTCCCAAGTGTTTTATGAATACACCTCTGCTTTTGCCAACAACGGTTCAGGCTTTGAAGGCTTAGGGGATAACACGCCATGGTGGAATATCAGCTGCGTGATTGTGCTGTTATTAGGCCGCTATTTGCCACTCATCATCCCTCTGGTCATCGCAGGCTTACTGGCGAAGAAACGCCAGGTGCCGGTGAGTAACGGAACTTTACCTCTGCATAACCTGACCTTTGGTGTCACCTTGGTCACAGTGATTTTGATCCTGAACTTCCTATCCTTTTTACCTTCGATGGTGCTTGGGCCAATCGGCGAAGCACTAGAATTAACCTCTGTCGCAGGTGACTTAAAATGAGTAATGCCTTAGCACAAGCCAGTCGTGCGGCTTTTATCAAGTTACAACCCCAACTTGCGGTGAAAAGCCCAGTCATGTTGGTGGTATGGGTGGGTACATTACTAGCGCTGGTGATGACTGCAAACAGCATGATCAAAGGCCTAGACTTTGGTTTTGAACTGGCCAGTAGCCTCATTCTGTTCTTTACGCTTTGGTTTGCAAACTTTGCTGAGGCGATTGCGGAAGCCCGCGGCCGTGGCCAGGCAGCGAGCTTAAAGGCGACCCGTCGTGATTTAAGTGCCCAGTTACTTAACGACGCAAACACACCACAAACAGTTTCAGCAAGTGAGTTAAAAGCGGGTGACAAAGTGCTGGTTGAAGCGGGCCAATTTGTGCCCGCAGATGGTGAAATCGTGCTGGGGGTTGCCACTATCAATGAATCGGCTTTAACCGGTGAATCTGCACCAGTATTGCGAGAAGCAGGAACCGATCATTCAGGCGTCATCGCTGGGACTAAGGTTTTAAGCGGGACTATCACGGTACTGGTCACCGCAGAAGCCGGTCATAGTTTCCTCGATAAAATGATTAGCTTAGTTGAAGGCACCAATCGTCAAAAAACACCTAACGAATTGGCGCTTACCGTGCTGTTAGCGGCCTTAACTTTGGTCTTTTTGATTGCAGTCGCTACCTTACCGGCCATGGCCGCGTTTGTCGGGATTGAGCTTGATTTGTTGATGCTGATAGCCCTCGTGGTCTGCTTAATTCCAACCACTATTGCAGGTTTATTGCCAGCCATTGGTATCGCGGGGATGAATCGTGCTTTAGCGGCCAACGTGATTGCAAAATCAGGCAAAGCGGTTGAAGTTGCGGGCGATATCGATACCTTGTTATTGGATAAAACTGGCACCATCACCTTTGGTGACCGTCAAGCGACTGCATTTTTTGCGCTGCCTGGAGTGGCTCAATCTGAGTTGTTACGAGGCGCCGTACTTTGCTCAGTACAAGACCCCACGCCTGAAGGAAAGTCGGTAGTTCGGTTAGCAGAAGAGCTTGGTGCTGCGGCTGAATCTCTGCCCAATAACGCGCAATTCATCCCTTTTAGCGCACAGACTCGTTTATCTGGTTTGCAACTCGATAGCGGCGAACATATCGTCAAAGGTGCCGCGGATGCGGTTAAAAAATGGGCGCAAAGCCGTGGTTTAGCAGTGCCTAACAGTCTCGAACCCATCGTCACTAAAGTGGCTCAACAAGGCGCAACGCCATTAGTGGTTGCCAATCAGCAGCGTATTTTGGGCGTGATCCAGCTATCTGATGTGATTAAACCTGGGGTTGCTGAGCGTTTCGCCGAGCTACGTGCTTTGGGTGTTCGCACCATTATGGTTACCGGCGACAACCCTATTACGGCGGGTGCTATTGCTGCAGCGGCGGGTGTCGATGACTTTGTGGCAGAAGCTCGCCCTGAAGATAAGCTGGAATTGATCCGTAAAGAGCAAGCGCTCGGTCGTTTAGTCGCCATGGTCGGTGACGGCACTAACGATGCACCAGCGTTAGCACAGGCCGATGTGGGCTTGGCAATGAACTCCGGGACTCAGGCCGCGAAAGAAGCCGGTAATATGGTGGATTTAGATTCAGATCCAACCAAGTTATTGGCAGTGGTTGAAGTGGGTAAGCAGTTGCTGATCACGCGCGGTGCTCTAACGACCTTCTCTTTGGCCAACGATGTTGCGAAGTATTTTGTCATCGTGCCTGCAGTGTTTGCCGCTGCAATGCCTGGTATTGCAGCGCTTAATTTCATGCAATTGCCAGATCCAAAAATCGCGGTGTTATCTGCGCTTATTTTTAATGCGCTGATTATTCCAGCCTTAATTCCACTGGCCCTCAAAGGCGTAAAAATCCGCGCAATCAGTGCTGAAAAACTACTCCGTAACAATATGCTGATCTTCGGTTTGGGTGGCGTGTTACTGCCTTTTGCCGCGATCAAAATGATTGATGTATTACTCAATTGGATGATTTCATTATGAACACTACTGTCACTGTTCGTGCAACATCTGTGTCAGCACTTTCGTCACATCACGCCATCTGGCGCCCAGCTTTCGGTTTATCTGCGGTGATGCTAGTCACTTGTGGTCTGGTCTATAGCGCAAGTATTACAGGTGTGGCAGGAATGTTATTTCCACAGCAGGCCACTGGTTCTTTGGTGATGGTCAATGGCAAAGCAGTGGGTTCCGCCTTAATTGCCCAACCATTTAGCAGCGCGCAGTATTTTCATGGACGTCCAAGTAGCGTTAATACCGACCCAATGTCGACTGGTGGTAGTAACTTAGCGCCTTCAAATCCAGCTTTACGTGAACGAGTGACCGCAGAAAGTGCAGTCCTTACAGAGCGTTATCAAGTTGCCGCAGCTGCGCTACCGATTGACCTGTTGGCAAGTTCTGGCTCTGGTGTAGATCCGCACATTTCACCCGCCGCTGCGGCTTTGCAGTTAACTCGTGTGGCTGCAGCCAGAGGCGTAAATCCAGCACAGGTCAATGAATTAGTCGCAGAGCACACAGAAGCAGCGCAGTTGGGCATTTTTGGTCAGCCTCGCGTCAATGTGCTGTTACTTAATCTGGCATTGGATAAACAATTTCCACTTGCGCAAAGTGGCAATAACCCTGCTGTGCAGTAGAAACAGATAGTCAATTGCTTTCGGTTTTGGCTTTTAGGTTTTAGTTTTGGGTTTTAGTTTTGGGTTTAGTGCTTAACGGGACACTAAACCGCTGTGAGACTGAATTCGAATTTGTTCAGTTCTCACAGTTTTTCTCCCGCGCTAATCAGGAATTATTATGCGTTATTTTGTATCAACTTTGAGTACGGCCCTTCTGAGTTCTGGCCTGTTCATCGCAAGCCCGCTGCAGGCAGAAACCATCAATAGCTCGGGTTCTGTGCTACTGATTTCAGATTATTTATACCGTGGCATTTCCCAAACTAACGAAGGTCCTGCCTTGCAGGGTAGCCTTACGCTAAATACCGAGTCGGGCTGGTATTTAAGTGGTTGGGGCTCCAATATTAAATTTGGTCAAGGCAGCATGGAGCTGGATATTTCTGCAGGCCGCAGCTTTACCGTTGCACCAGACTGGACAGTCGATTTGGGAGTCATGCAGTACCGTTATCCACAAGGCAATAGCAACACAGACCAATTTAACTTTATCGAAGGCTACGGCAAACTGAAATATCAAGATTGGACTTTGGGGCTAGCGTTAACCGATGATTATTTTGGTACCGGTGTCGGTAAATTTTGGTATTTAAGTGCGGACTGGGATCAGCAATTCACTGAAGACCTGCAGCTACAATGGCATCTGGGTTACAATAAGTTTGCTAATGCACTGGAATTTAAAAACTTTTTAGCAGCTGCTGTCGAAGATGGTGCTGGCTATGCCGACTGGGGTGTCAAGCTTAACACTACACAACTGGGGCTTAACTGGTCTTTAGGGTATGCCGGCACCTCAGTAAGCAGCGCGGCCTGCAGTGAACTTTGTGATAATCGAGTGCTGATTAGCGTCGGCAAAAGCTTCTAAAGGATAAGAACCGTGGTAACAGACTCCCGCAGACAGCAAGCAGATGCGCTGCTAAAAAGCTTGCAACAGCAGCAAGGTGGCCAGCTTAAAATCTTTTTAGGTGCCGCACCTGGCGTAGGAAAGACCTGCGCTATGCTCAATGCCGCTCGTGAACGCATGCAACAAGGCACTACGGTGATGGTCGGCCTTGTCGAAACGCATGGCCGCGCTGATACTGAAGCCTTGCTTGCGGGATTTACGCTGTTACCACGGTTTCAGCTGGATTATCAGGGCCAACAACTCACCGAATTTGATTTAGATGCCGCCTTGGCGGCAAAACCCGCATTGATATTGGTCGATGAGTTGGCTCATACCAATATTCCTGGCAGTCGGCATAAACGTCGGTATCAGGATATTGCAGAGCTTCTCAATGCAGGAATTGATGTGTACACCACGATTAACGTGCAACACATTGCGAGTCTGAATGATCTCGTCCTGCAAATCAGCGGCATCCGCGTGAAAGAAACGGTGCCAGATCAATTTATCGACAGCGCACAACAATTAGTTTTTGTTGATTTATCACCCAACCACCTGCTGGAACGATTACAGCAAGGCAAAGTCTATGTGTCCGATTATGCCGAATTGGCGGTAAAGCAATTTTTTCAGCTAGAAACCTTAACTGCATTGCGTGAAATGGCCATGAAGCTTGTCATGAGTCATGTGGATTCGCAGTTAAAAACTGAACAAGACGCAAAAGCCCGTGGCAGTGATTATCTTATTCAAGATAAATTACTGGTCCTTATCTCCAACCGCAGGGATCATGAGTATTTAATCCGCATCGGTCGCCGTGTTGCAGAAAAGCGGCAAATGCCTTGGGTTGTCGTCTGGGTGGATACTGGGCAATTGCAGTACCAATCGACCCAACAACGTTTACAGTCTGCATTTACCTTAGCGCGAGAACTCGGTGCTCAGACTGACATCCTGCGCGGGCCTTCGACCCTGCAAACAATTTTACCCTACATCACAGAACACAGGATCAACGCAGTGCTGGTAGGCGCTGGCACAAAACGTGTGATGCAGCCTTGGCGCAAGCCACTGTATCAACGACTCATCAATAGCGGCTTGCCGCTCGAGGTCTCGGTGTACCGATCTGGCGAAACCACTGAGTCGCCAGCAGTAACGCTTCCAAGTTCCAGTACCTTTGGCCAAAAAGCGGGTTATGCGTTTGGGTTGTTGTACACGGCTATTGCAAGCGTGGTTGCCTTGGTGCTCGAACAGTGGCTGCAAAGTGGCAATTTGGTATTAATTTTTGTGCTGGCCGTCGTGATATGCGGCTTGAAATACGGTGCTCGTCCGGCAATTTTTACCGCGTTATTATCATTTTTCAGCTTCAACTTTTTTCTGACTGAGCCTTATTTTACATTTAATGTGAACAAAAACGACGATATTGCCACGCTGATGTTTATGTTGGTCATTGGCATCACCTGTGGGCCCGCGGCATCACGAATTCGGCAACAGTTATTGTTACTCAAAGAAGCAAATAGATACTCCGAGCTGCAAAGGGATTTTGCCCAGCAATTGACCGTCATCCACCAAACTGACGAACTGTGGACTGTACTGGCGACACAGCTGACGCAAGCATTACGTTGTCCAGTGCATATTGTGAGCTTTGATGGCGAACAACAGTTTATTCCAGCGCTTAATCAGCAATTGTTAGCGCTTGATTTGGCGATGATTGAATGGTCAAAACGGCATCAGCACATGGCTGGACGATTCACTGATACCTTAAATGCTAGCCAATGGACTGCCTTGCCTTTATTGTCGCAAGACAAGACAGTTGCTTTGGTGTTGTTGCAATTTCAAGCCAATCAACAGGTTTTAAGACCCGATGATAGAGACTTAATCGCCACGCTGAGTCAACAGGCTGTCAGTGTTTGGCAGCGCATTACGCTCAATACCGAACTTGAAAGCTCGAAACTCAAAGCAGAAATGGAACAATTACGCTCGGCATTGTTATCGTCAGTTTCACATGATTTACGCTCACCGCTTGCCGCCATGATGGGATCTGCTGAGAGTCTGCAAGTGCTTGATCAACAGTTGTCCAATGAAGACCGCAGCGAATTGCTCAGTACCATTATGTTGGAAAGTCAGCGGCTTGACCGCTATATCCAAAACTTACTGGATATGACCCGTTTGGGGCATGGCACCTTAAAACTGGAGCGTGATTGGGTGTCCGTCGCAGATATCATCGGCAGTGCCAAGCAACGACTCAAACGTTTTTTTCCACATGTTGAAGTGGAATACCAAGCAGAGCAAGATTTACCCTTGTTGTTTGCCCACGCGGCATTGCTCGAGCAAGGGCTATTTAACATCCTTGAAAATGCTGCGAAATATAGTCCGGAAGGTGAACCTGTTCGGGTGTCGGTGAGTCATCAAGGTAAAATATGTCACATTGAAATTGAAGACAGTGGCCCTGGCATTCCCGAATCACTTCGCGAGAAAGTGTTTGATATGTTTTATGTGGTAGCCGATGGCGATAGTAAAAGGCACAATACCGGGATGGGGCTTGCCATCTGTCGAGGCATGATTGGTGCTCATGGCGGCACGGTCAAAGCGACTTCGGCGCGCGTCGGTAGCGGTTCACGTTTTATCGTTGAATTGCCGTTACCGGAAATTCATGCAGGAGATTAATGCGATTGTCCGCTCGAATTCTAGTTGTTGATGATGAATTGCAGATCCGCAAAATGCTGCGGATCGCGCTAAAAAGTGTCGGTTACGACGTGACAGAAGCTGACTCCGTTGAGTCTGGTTTGGCAGCTTTAGTCCGCCAACAACCAGACTTAATTGTGTTGGATTTAGGCTTGCCTGATGGTGATGGGCTCGATTTACTGACTGAACTGCGCAGCTTTTCGAAAGTGCCAGTCATTGTGCTGTCTGTACGAAGTGGCGACTCGGACAAAATCAAAGCCTTAGACATTGGGGCTCAAGATTTTGTCACTAAACCGTTTAGTGTCGAAGAGTTGCTCGCTCGTGTTCGTGCGCAATTACGCGACCGTTTACCAGATAAGACTCCCGCAGTATTAGACGATGGCTATTTGCATATTGATTTCTCGAGGCGTTTGGTTAAATGCGAAGAGCGAGAAATCGAATTAACCCCAAAAGAATATGCAGTCCTCTCCAAACTGGCGCTACACCGACAATGTGTGATCACGCAAAAGCAGTTATTGGAACAAATATGGGGCCCCTCGCACGGGCAAGACAGTCATTATTTGCGGATTGTGGTGAGTCATCTCAGGCAAAAAATTGGCGATGACCCAACAACCCCAAGATACCTGATTACTGAGGCGGGTATTGGCTATCGTTTAATGTTGTAACTCTTGAAGTTGATGTAAATATTTAGTTTTTAATGCAGGATGTTCTTAGCAACGTAATCACTTTAAAAAAATCATCGAATAGGATCACTTAACGACCCACCTAAACGAACATTCACGTAAATGCATAGAGCCATTTGTTGTGAATTAAAAGCGGTCATCCCTGCTACTGATAATGGTACTGCAGAAAACTCCCAAGCCCACAAATAAGGCCACAAATTAAAAAGTGGCCATGTTTGTTTTGTTTGGCAACGCATGTTGGCTAATTAAGCGCATCCCTAAACCCTTTTAACCGCTGCAAAGCGTTAAATAAAGGCGTTGCCATCATCGTCGTGACGATGGTCATCAGTACTAACACCGAAAAGAGTTCAGGCGTAATAATGCCGTTTTGCAGGGCGATATTGAGCAGTAACCTTTCCCACAATTGACACAAAGCTAAGTTCTCAAGTAGTTTTTCCACTTTGAGATTTCGACAGTTAAGGCTCTGCTATCAGGGTTTAATTCTGATTCATATGGAAAATTGGCTGCAACGAATGGTCCGCAACGAATGGTCCGATGGATTTGCAACACCTGCTAAGTTTGCTCTGCAGTGTGGTGACAAATTAAATGCACTGAATCGCCAGATGCCCGATTATTTTTACCGTATAAAGTGAAGGCATCAGAGAAGCTTCTGTGCGCTATGAACTACCGAAAAAAAAACTGGTAGTTCAAGGTTTAGTCAATGGCTGCTGCAAAACAAACATCAGTGGGTTTAACGCTGCAGAAAAGGCTTCCTGAAACAAATGCTGAAACAAACATTGATGCTGCAGCATGGCGGGCGCAAGACTTCATCGTTGTGGCAAGTCTTGGATCTGCATCTTATAGTTCTCACACGATGTACAAAATGTAGAGGATCAATAAATGCCAGCGGAACCGAAAGTGAAAGGACCTGCTTCCTATTTTCCATCTATTGAGAAAACCTATGGTCATCCGGTGACGCATTGGTTTGCTATTCTCGAGACAGCTCCCGCACTGAAACATATGGAATTAGTCAGCCTATTAAAGACCGAACATAAGCTTGGTCACGGCCATGCCAATGCCTTGGTTGCGTATCATCTGAAAAATCAGTAGTTTTTCGATTTGAACTGAGAAATCTTGAAAATGGAAATTGCCGATCTGAAAAGTCTTGGGCCAAAATCGCAGAAGCTGTTGGCAGAAGCAGGAATTACTACTGTGGATGAGCTGTATGCAATTGGTGCTGTGGCAGCTTACATTCGAGTGAAAGCCTACTGGCCAAGAACTAGCCTCAACATGCTTTGGGCTCTTGAATCTGCGGTTACCGGCATTCCATGGCAAGAAGTGGCGAGGTTACACCGCACAAATTTGTTGTCGGCGGTAGAGGCCGCTAGACAAACTGAACACTCAGCTGATTGACCCTGAGCGCTCGGCTGCTGATAATTTTTTGAGCTTCTCAGCGGTTAATTTTCAGCGGCGTATGCTGGTGTTGATAACAGCTAGTTGTTTCTATATTGTTAGCAATGCTCTGCGTGACCATTGAATTTTCAGAAAAATGCAATTTATTCAAGGAAGAAAGGTGAAAGCCAAACTACTTTTATTCGCTCCGTTGTTGGTTTTGGGATGTGGTAGTCACTCTGTCGTGAACTCGACCTTGATTGCTTTTGAACACGCCTCGTCGATAGAACTTAGTGTGCCTGCTAGTTCGGTAAAAATGACCATTCCGAAAGACGATCTTGTGAAAATGGATAATACTGGCGCTAAAAGTTATCGGTATTTTATCTATAGCGGGGCCAAATCTGGTTTTACCCTGTCCGGCTGGTTTGAACCTGCGAATCAGTACCTCGGGCTTGAAAAGCACTGGACTGACTTTCTAAGTAGTTGGCCAGGCAATCAGCCTGAGGAAGTGTCTTTTTCCAAGGTTGATGATTGGGAGACTGTCAGCTATCACGTTCAAGTTGATGCCTGTAAACTACAAAGTATCAAAGCTTTCCTTGTCCACGCTGATACCTGGATTGAATTACATATGACTTCGCCCTGCAATCAGTCAATGGATCTCAAAACCTACCTTAAAAAAATCAAAATTGAGCAAAAAAACTAATTCGCTTGATATTGGTTGATGACACATCAGGAAATTTAATCGCTATGAACGATATTCAACGCAAAGATTTAATAAAAACTAGTTGGCAGCTTCATCGCATTATTGAACAAAGTTACTTAGGTCTTATTGAGGCAAAAGGGGATGCCGGTTGGTTGGAAAAGCAAAGAATACTGCTTGCGGATATGGCGCTGCATTTACTGCAGACTTCATTAAAACCGGGCGAAATTGAGTTAGAAAAGCTAAAGAATAACCTGCATGCCATTTTAACCATTTCCGATCAGTTCCTACCGCACGCCGACCTCAAGCAAGCAACTGAAAAACTTTATGAAGGCAATTGATAATAATTGCCTGTTGCTGAGCGTGCTAAATACTGCTGAATTTAGGGAGCCAAAGAGATTTTGATGAAAGTTATTTATTTTTTGCTAACTTGCCTTAGCTTTAACGCATTCGCGACTTTATGTGGCGATCCTGAGTACCTAGACAAAGTTCCCGCTAATTCAGTTGTGTTTATCGGCAAATATACATCGGTAAAATTTAAGAACGATTTAACTCTAAATGAGGATGTCACTAGAGATGAGTTGGCTGGGGCAAATAAGGTCGCAATCTTGTTGTTTACCGAAGTGACTATGCTAAAAGGTGAAGCCAGAAATTCAGCGCATGTAAAATTTTTGACCGATGGTGGGATGAATAATTGGTTTCCAAAACCGCCGATCAAACTAGGTACTTATTACCTGTTTTCTTTTGAGGCAACTGGAGAAGATGGTTCGGTTGAAAAGCCATTTTTTGTTGGTCCTTGTAATCTGTTTAAGCGAGTCTAAATGTTGGCGAAGTATAGAGCTTCACTTGCGCTGCTAGAACAAAGACTTTTAGGATTTTGACATCGAAGATGAATGTACTTTTTGTTCACGGAATGGAGCGCTCGCCGCTATCTGGTTGGCAATTACTGCGAGAGCTTAGGCGCAATGGCATGAATACCTATAGCTTCAGTTATTTTGTTTGCGCAGAAACTTTTGCGGAGATCCAATCTCGTTTAGAACTGCAAATTGTCGACTTGGCCAAGCAGGGTGACTATGTGCTAATTGGACACTCATTGGGCGGCGTGTTGCTGCGCGCAGCGTTAAATGCAATTGATACAGGCATCGCACAACCAAAGCATTTATTTTTATTGGGATCGCCAATTTCGCCTTCGATCTTGGCGCAAAGATTATCAAAGAATGTTCTATATAAATTGATCACTAACGATTGCGGTCAATTGCTGTGCTCATTTAAACGGATGAATGCGATTGGTGCTGTTGGTATTCCAACGACCTGCATCGGTGGCACGAAATCTATTTTTATCACTAAACCATTTTTCAGCGGTCAAATTAATGATGGTTTTGTCTCGTTGACCGAAATTTCTGCAGACTGGTTTACCGAAGATATTCAATTGCCACTTATCCATAGTGTATTACCGTCAAGTCGAAGGATCGCCAGACTTGTTGTTGATGCAATAGGCCGCTAGCAAGCACTGCCAAAGATTGCTTTTCGGCAAGTGATGTCAGCTTCGTGATTTGAATCTTTACTCGTATTTATCCGCAAATTTTGCGAAAATTCAGTTTTTTAACAAACGAAGCACAATTAATTCATTTGAACTGCTATTTCAGGGATAGATAGATGATATTTCGCGTTTTAGTCGCCGCCTTTTTTTTGCTCTCCACGCCGGCATGGTCATCGAGTATCGATGAACAAATCGAATCACTTAGACCAGTGATTGGCGGTTATCCGCCAGCCATCGAAACGAAAGAACAACTTGCAACCGTGGTTGCCTCTTACGAAAAACTAAAGTCTGAATTAGATAGCTTAATTGCCAAGGATCCAAATGACTTGGGCTTGCTGTTTAAACGTGGGTCTCTGCAGCAGATGGGACACAATATGGACTACAAAAAAGCGTGGAACGGTGCGGAAGATGATTTCGTTGCCATTCTAAACAAGGACCCTTCACAAGTTCAGGCGATCTTGGCTTTGGCTACTTTGTACATTAACTCAAGTTTTGAACTGGCACCCAAGGCCGAGTTACTTTATCGTGCTGCCCAGTGTTATTCCGATCCAACGCCAAACGAGGGTGCCCAGAGTGGGCTGTTCTTCGCTTATTACTATCAAGGCAACATTGCACTTGCCTATCGTCAAGCTGCGTTGTTGAAAAAGCTCTGGCCAAACAACGGTTATGATGAGTTATTTAATATGGCTGGCGATGTGTTAAATCGCAGAAAAGAATCACTGCCGGATACGTCAACGCTGATTGCCGCATCTTGTGATAAATCCTCAAATAGTTCAGCGCTTTAGTTTGTTGTTTTAGTGAGTTTTCGCTGGATGAGGCCATGGCGTTTTGGAGTTATATTGTGCCTTAGACACAGTTTCGCCACTACTTAAATTGGCTGGGTAATTAGCGTAATAATTCTGTAGGAGATCCAGATGAAAAATATATTAAGCGCAATTTTGGTTTGTCTGTTGCTTGGTGGTTGTAGTTCTGCCGGCCCGTCGGTAAAGGATGTCCCTCGGGTGGATGCGACTTCAGAAGCCACTTTTCAGAGCAGCCTGCGTCGAATGACGTCTGGTCGTACGGAAGATGAAAAACTGAAACTGCAAATGGCAATGCTTGCCATCATGTTGTCAGAACTGACTTCGGCGCAACAGCTTATTGATAATCCTCAGTATCAGAAAATGTCGCCAGCGGCATTTCGCGACCGGTTTGCGGGCCTTTCATATGAGGAGATCCTCAATAAAGCCAATGTGAAAAGCTCAGTAAAAGTTACTGTTGCCGGCGAAGAGCCTGGTGTTGCCGAAGAATTACTCAAACCGTTGCAAAATGACCCAACCAATAAAGCTTCGGCGCAGCTTGTCGGCAGTCGCTGGGCGCTGACGACAAATGTCAATGGTCATGTAAAAACCAATCTCATTGAATTGAGTGCAAATGGCAAGCTGAATTATGTTCCGGCAAGCACTGGAGAGCATAGCTGGGAACAAGTCGGTAATGCTGTGCGGATCAAGTTCAATAATGGGTATGCGGTCTATGTTGGTCATCTCGAAAATGAGGCAAAAATAGTCGGTAAAGCGGGTAATCGCTATGGCGGAATTTGGACTTGGGTTGCTGAGCGCCAGTAATGAATTGCCTGTTTAATCGGATATTTGACAAGCTAACGGGAAGGTCGTGCTGATTTGGTCATTGTTTTTAATTGAAAATTGCTCTTAATTATCCGTTGTTTTTACTTAGCTATTGTTCGCAAACTGTGGCTTTACGCCGCATTAGTCTTGATGAGATTGGCAGAATAAAATAAAAATGCACTGCATTGAAACGAAATAAATTTTAAGGACTGGGATGGTCAACGCACTCTTTATTTGCACCCAAAACAAGCTCCGAAGTCCGACTGCAGAACAGATATTTTCAACGTATCCCGGGGTGGAAACCGACTCCGCAGGTCTTGGCAACGATGCCAATGTTCAGCTTTCATCCGAGCAAATTGCTTGGGCGTCCGTGATATTTGTGATGGAACAATGCCATAAGAAAAAACTGCAGCAGAAGTTTCGGACAATGCTAAACGGTAAGAAAATTATCTGCCTCGGCATCCGTGATGAATACGATTTTATGCAAGAAGAGCTGGTGCAAATTCTGATTAAAAAAGTGACCCCTTATTTATGATACTCAGCGGATTTATCGCATTAAACGGATGAATTCGTTAATCAGGTTGCTTGATATTAGTCAGTAGTTAAATGGGCACAACTCTAAGCATTTCATTGAGCAAGCCAGTTCGATAATGACAGGGAGTCTAGTTAATGCGCTATCACCAAAAATTAATGAGCAAAACTATCTTGCTTGCAGGGTTATTTCTAATCACCAGCACTGCAGCAGTCGCTTGTGGAGTGCCGCCGTTTGCTAACCCCACGCTTTTTGCCACCAGTGACGCTGAACCAAACAAGGGTTTAAAAATCCATGCAATTTACACTGAGCATCCGCAGGATCCGAAAATCTGTATTTATGCGGCTACCTGGTTAGAGCCGAATCAAGCCGACAGCATCGAAGTTTATGTAGCGACCTACCGGCAACATGATCTGGAAAAAATTGCTGATTACCGTTCGACGATTGCAGATTTGCAATTATGGTATGCCCCGCAAATTGCGATACTACCAACCAAATTTGCGATAAACCCAGAGGTGATGGCTTTTGGTGTTCAGGTCAGTTGGCAGTTTTTGGCCGGGACCTTTACTCAAAATACCAGCCAATTTGAACTACTGGTCCCTGCGGGGAAATCTAAGTTACGTTCCGTGCTGTCATTGCCACTGGTTGAAAGTTTCGAATACCGCAATTGCCCAGAAGTCTGCAGCGAAGACGGCAAGAACTGTATCAGTCAATGTGAAGGGGATAACACCAACAGTGAACTTACGTTTACCCTAGGCGCCGTTCAGCATCAGCACTATTTTGATCTCATGGTGACTTCGACGAAAACCTCGCAAGATGTCAACAACACAAAGCCACCGCAACGACAGCAGACTGAGCAGCGATATATCTGGGAAAATGGGCAGTATGTCAAAAATTAATTGTCTGTTTTGTGGCGTTAAATCGGACTTTCCATGGCCGGGGATTTTGTTATGCATTCTGCCGATGCTGACAGGGTTTGCCGATAACGGGGGCGTCGCAAAGCCAGAGGTTGCCATTGCTGAATCGGCATTTTCTGGCGCTATTACAGCAGCTTGCGAGCAGCGAGTCGCTGCGCCAAAGGTCGAAGTCGAACTGCAAGAAGCAACTGTTGTGGAAAGCCAACAGTACAACATTGTTGAATTGAGTGAGTTATCTAAGAGTTTTGTGAACACGCACTTTGATGAAGGCAAGGTGCTCGGCTTGACCCATTTTGAATACACCTACACGCTAAGCCTTAGCTACCCAGTTCTGGTATCTGCAGCTTCAGATATTACTTGCACAAGACCACATTTCAAGTTTCGGGTTAGTGGCGACGAGCATCAAGTGAATATTGCGAAAGATTACCAGCCAAAAAGCTGTGAATTCAATGTAGTACGAAGACATGAATATCGGCACGTTGCTATAAACGAACAATTCCTGCGACAATTCGTTAAAACTCTTAGCGCAGAATTCCAAAGCAAATTTGGCGGTGAAATCTATTATGGAACCCCCGAAAATATTAAAAAAAACATCAGAATTGATCATGACAAAAAGTGGCAGCCGTTTATCAGTGCCATGTTAGAGAGACAAATTTCTATTGCAAATCAGCAGCATGAGCAAGTTGATACACTCGAAGAATATCAAAAGTTTAACTATGTTTGTGCGAATAAATACCGTTATCTGCCCGATGAATAGCTTTAAAAAATAACCGTTTTGGCGGCTGAGGATGTGAAATGTTAGAACTTAGACCTTGTTGCGAATGTTGTGCTGTCGATTTACCGCCAGCCTCAAATTTGGCGATGATTTGTTCATTCGAATGCACATTTTGCGCTGCATGCGCGCAAAGAATGCACGGAGTATGTCCTAATTGTGGTGGCGAGTTAGTACGACGTCCGATCCGACCTTCTGAGAAGTTACTGAAAAATCCAGCATCTAGCGTACGGGTGGTTAAAGCTGCTGGCTGCTAATACCGCTGATAAGACCCGCGGAAAACGCCGCCATGCGACAGTTTGTAAGTAGCGAGTGATGTTTTCTGCGAGTTTTATTTTTTTAAAAGCATCGGTAAACAGCAATTGGCATACGTTAGAGAAGGAAGTAAATCATGATTATCCGAGATTGCACTGACCAAGATGCGCAGCAGATTTGTCAGATCTACAATTATTACATCGAAAATACCGCAGTGACCTTCGAAGAATTGCCAGTTAACGATGACGAAATGGCAAGGCGTGTGGCAAGTTATCGTCAGTTTTACCCTTGGCTGGTCTATGAGGTCGATGGGCAAATTGTTGGTTATGCTTACGCAACCAAATGGAAAGAGCGCAGTGCCTACAAACATACTGCCGAAATCACTGTTTATATTCGACATGGTCATGCGGGAAACGGTTACGGTAAAGCGCTATATCAAACATTGCTGCAAAAACTTACGCTACTGAAATGTCATGCGGTGCTTGCCTGCATCACGCTCCCCAATATCGCCAGTATCGCACTGCATGAGCAGACGGGTTTTTCGAAAGTTGCGCATTTTCATGAAGTTGGATTTAAATTCGGCGAATGGCGTGACGTTGGTTATTGGCAGCGAAATCTGGATGAACCCAGGTAACGGGCAGTTGCTGTCGGTCTATCAGTAATTGATTCATATGGACGTTGAGCAATAAGACAATCTTCTTAGCAATGCGATGGCACTTGCAAGCCAGTGTTTAGTTTGGAAATTTGGGGAATACTTCGACTAATGTTTACCTTGTTAAAACGACTAATGGTCATCAGCCTGGCGGTAAGCTTACTGTTATTCATCTTGATCAATGCGCTGGCTTTAGTTGAACCCATTACGTTAAAAGCGCCTACGCCACAGTCCTTGGTCATCACCAATGTAAATCTGGTTGACCCAAGCGGTGCGGGTGCTATTCACAGCAATCAGATGATCATCGTTGAAGGGCAAGCAATTCGTTATGTCGGCAATAATGGCAGTGCCGTTATACCATCTGATGCGCAAGTGGTCGATGGCACGGGCCAGTTTGCGATAGCGGGTCTCATTGACGCGCATGTTCATACCCTTCGGTTATCGCCGCAACTGCATTTCCCATTATTGATTGCCAATGGTGTGACCAGCATTCGGGATATGGGGGATCCTTGCTCTTGGTCTGCTGCATTGGGCTGTCAGCCCGATGTCGAGCGTTGGCGACAGCAGCAGCAAAGCGGCGATATCGTTGCCCCGCGGATCTTGCAATCGGTCAGCTTTCATCTTGAAGATGACCGTATTGATGCCTTGATGTTGGAGAAACGGATTGCCTTAATCAAAAATCGTGCTGAACCGTTCCTAAAAATCCAATTGGATGACCAGATCGCGCCGCAAGAATTTGACAAACTCATCGAAATTTCAAAATCACAGGGCATTGCGCTTGCCGGCCACGTGCCGTTTTCTGTCGATCTTCTGACCTTAGGCAATCCGATGCTCAGCATTGAGCATGATGTTAATTTGCTGGCTCAATGCTCAACAACGCGGGCTGAATTTAACGGTCGAAACCTTACCAAACCGCTTTTACTTAAGGGCCTTGTGGGTAGCCATTGTGCACAATTGCTCCAGCAACTGGCTAAATGGCAAACGGTTTATGTACCAACGCACGTTGCAGCAAGTGGTCAGGATCTTACATTTGCCAAAGATGCCTTTACTGGTGCCGATCCCCAATTAATGCTGCGCTATTTAGTAACGCCTCAGCGCTGGCTCTGGCAATTCCTGCAAAGCGCGGGGCGAGAAGGGCTGGCGGAGCAACAAGTTTTGGCAGATTTTCACATGGCAGCGCTGGCGCTCACTCAGCAGGCACACCAGGCTGGGGTCCCGGTTTTGGCTGGGACCGATGCCTTGGACATCGGCGTCATGCATGGATTTGCCCTGCATCGAGAACTGCAGTACTTGGTAGCCGCAGGGCTTTCACCTGCCGAAGCCTTAAATGCGGCAACGTTGGCGCCGGCCAAAGCATTTGGCATGTCTGCTGAGCTCGGCTCGATTGCCAATGGTAAACATGCCGATATCGTGCTGTTATCAGCAAACCCTTTACAAGATATTCGCAATACCGAAAAGATCAGCGCAGTCGTTGCCGACGGCAGACTTTATGGACAAGCGGAGCGCCAGCAAGCACTGAATTATGTTGAGCAGCAAGCCCATCAATTAACAGTGATGGCGCGATTTTTACGGGGACTTTGGTATTAAGTCGCTAATAGTGATGTTGCATATAGAGCCGATCTTAGGTTTAACTGGCTGTTTCGGCCAGCTGGGGTTTTGGTTGCGAGGCCTAAGAGGGAGTAATTTTGGCGGATAGGGCATATTGGCGTTTGCTGTTTCGTTGGCAATCAGGTCGACAACAAACTGGTTATGACAAAATGCTGCTGGCTGGCGGCTTTTGGCCCTTACCATTTGATCTGTATTTATTGCGGTTTAACCAAGGCTCGGAAATCCCGCCTCACGTTGATGTTGTGACTAAAGGCGAGCATTATCGGCTTAATATCGTGTTAAAAGCTGCAAAAATTGGTGGCGAGTTTGTCTGTAGTCAGCCCATTTTTGCCAGCTCACGCATTAAATTTTTTCGTTCCGACATTTCCGAGCACGCAGTGACCAAAGTACTGCTCGGGCGTCGATATGTGCTGAGTTTAGGCTGGATCAAAAATGGCTGATGGTTTTCCAAGCTACAACTACTCAAGCGCCTTGTGGCCGGTACTTTTTACAAAACCAAGTTGAGTGGTTCCATTAGTCTATTGCTGGAGGATGATTGATGTATCAGGGGAGTTGTTTATGTGGCGCGGTGACGCTGGAATTACATGGTGGTATTGATTCAATCATCCATTGTCATTGTTCAAGATGCCGCAAAAGCACCGGCAGTGCTTATGCGACCAATGGCTTTATCGAAAAATCAGCGTTGAAAATATTAACTGGCGAACAGCAAATTGCCAGTTATGAATCGGCGCCTGGAAAAAAACGGCATTTCTGTCAGCAATGTGCAACGCCGATTTATAGCAGCAACACACAAGATCCAAGCCGGTTACGCATTCGACTTGGCGTTTTGGACTGTGACATCACTGAGCGCCCAATATCTCATAACTTTGTCTCGTCAAAAGCCAACTGGGATGATTTAGACGCACAGTTGCCGCGCTTTGATGGCTATGAGCCGAACCGAAGACTAAGCTAAGTTCGCGGGTGGTACTACCACGAGTCTTAAAGTATCGCCACAAGTCTTTAAGTTACATTTAACTAGTTTTTACCTTGAAAGACCTTATCAGGAGAAATTTATATGAGCGGTAATACAATTCAGCTTTTTCGGGTAATTAAAGCGAGTCCTGCATTGGTTTATCGGGCATTTTTGGACCCTGCAGCGCTTTGCAAATGGCTGCCGCCAAATGGTTACACCTGTAGTGTTGAGCATTTAAATGCGGTTGTTGGCGGTACTTTTAAAATGTCGTTTTGTAATTTTGCCAGTGGCGAGACTCATAGTTTTGGTGGCAAATACTTAGAACTTATTCCAGAACAATTCATCCAGTACACCGATGTTTTTGATGATCCCAATTTGCCAGGTGTGATCACCGCCACGATTAGCTTGAAAAAAGTGGCCTGTGGCACCGAGTTGCAAATTGAACAAGCCGGGATCCCTGAGCAAATTCCAGTCGAAATGTGCCATCTGGGTTGGCAAGACTCATTGCTGCTGTTGCAACAGTTATTGGAAGTGCCAAGTGCATCTGAGTAAGTCGTCAAAACGCAGGCTACAGGCAAAAAGTGATCGCTAAACCCTAAGTTGCCGGTATTGGAAAACGCCAGCTAACGCTTAGGAAGTGGGCGCAACATGGATAAACTGGTCGTAATGAAACTTCGAAATTTTCTCGCCGTTTTCGGCGTTGCTGTTGGCATCGCCGCGTTATTGTGGTTGGTTGAGCCGGTACGAACCTTTGGAGGTTTTGTGTTAACGAAAATTGTCGGATCGTACAGCGTCGGGGAGCGTTTGGCGCAATATGATGAAGTAGTCAAAGACCGACTTGCAGATGATTTCGCTAAGACTGGGATTAACTATCCGCCAAAACATCTGGCATTGTTAGCGTTTAAAGATAGTCAGCTGTTGGAGCTTTACGCGAAGAACACAAAAGAACAGGCTTGGCAGTTAGTAAAAATTTATCCGATCGTCAAAGCCAGTGGTGTGCCAGGCCCGAAATTGCAAGAGGGCGATAAACAGGTGCCCGAAGGTATTTATCATAGCGAATCATTAAATCCAAATAGTCGTTATCATTTGGCGATCCGGGTGAATTACCCGAATGATTTTGACCGGCGGATGGCTAAAGCCGAGAGTCGCGCCAATCTTGGCGGCGATATTATGATCCATGGCAGTAGCTCCTCTGTGGGCTGTTTGGCAATGGGGAATGAAGCCGCAGAAGACCTATTTGTGTTAGCCGCGCACACCGCGAGTCTTGGCGTTATTATAGTGATAAGCCCAACTGATTTTCGAAAGAATGCTTTAATAGAAGAGACGATTGCCGGGAACAAGCCTTCTTGGCGTGCTGAGTTATACGCGGGGATCAGAGAAGCACTATCAGCCTTTAATTAGCAAAGGCGCGACTGTGCTTGTTGTGGGGGTATCACCAATAGCCTTAAAAAGATTTTGCCCGTGGGTTAAGTTAACAGATCACCAAGTTCGGCATCAACACCAAGTGCTGCCATTTGCTTTTGCAGCAATAAACCGCAGCCAAAGGCGTCCTCAAGCGCATTATGTTCTTGTAACATCGGCAATTGATGGCGTTTTAAGCAAGCCGCTAATCGATATTCGTCCTGGCGGACTGTGATGTTTCGTCGTTGCAATTGCCGACCTTCAATTTTCAAGGTATCTACGAAGCGAAAATTGGGTGCTCGGCCAAAACAATTTTGACAAGCCTTTCGCAAAAACTGTTGTTCGATGACACTATGATGCGCTACCAACACTGCATTTTCCGCAGCCAGCAGAAAAGTAACTAATACCTCTGAAAGTTCCTCGCCTGTTGCTAACTGTTGGTTGTGAATGCCGTGGATTGTCGCACTTTGGCCAACCCCATTATCACCAATCGGTGCTTTAATCACTTGATAGTGCGCGCTGCCCAAGTCGAGGGTGCGCTTTTGCATCAACAACCAACCAATGCTAATCATTTGGTGGCGCTGTGGATCAAGTCCAGTCGTTTCGATGTCTACGAGCATAAATAGGCAATCATCTAGCGCGGTTTGGCGAGATGGTCTTTTGCCTTGCTCATAGCGCAATACCGGCTGTTGCAATGGCGTTGGGCGGGTGAACCATTTCCACATATTAAACTTCCCGGCAATAACGCAGTTGCAGCACTTTCTGCTCTTGGCCTATCACAGCGAAAGCGTCTTTCAGCTGATGACGCCGCATTAAATCAAGGCCGGCAGGGTCGAGTAAATTCGAAACTGTCGCCTGTTGGGTTAATGCTTCGCCTTGGATCTGCCAGCGCAGTTCTGCCAAAATCTCGTAAGCGGCCAGTAGATCTTGTGCCTGTGACGGGCTTAATACCTGCTGCTGCTTTAGCATCTCCAATCGTTCGCGTGTGCTAACGGCGGTGACGCCATGAGCTAAGGCATGTACTCGCATTAAGTCGTTAATTAAACTTGACCCGCGTTTTTTCAAATCTAAGCCACGCCGATGTTGGCCGTCATGTTCCAACAGAAAATGTTTAAAAAAACCAAGCGGCGGCTGATGTGACAATGCGTTCTTTGCAAGATGGTACAGGAACAGTGCTTGATTTGGCGTCCGCGCCAAAATGTCTTGTTGTAAGGCGTTAAATAATCCCTGACTGCCAGCGACCAAACGACAATCAAAGTAGATAGAACTGTCGAGCAAGGCTTGTGGATCTGGCGTGTTTAACATCCCGGCAAATCGTTGTGACCAACCTTTCAGACTCAGCCGCAACTGTGGATTGGTTGCCATAACATTGCCAGGACATAAAGTTTGGCCGGAACTCGCTAACCCTTCACAGACAATAGCGGCAAACTGGCTAAAATATTCGCCAACTTCATCAACTGGTTCTTTTTCTAAGAGCAGCGCATTGTCTTGGTCAGCTCCCGGCAGCATATCTTGCCGCGCTTGTGAGCCAAAACATACCCAAGTATAGATACAAGGCGCGGGACCTAATTCTTGTTCAGCGAGCCTAATCCAACTTTGTGCCAATGCATCATAAATGCCCGACAAAATACGGCTCACTTCCGCAACTGCCATATGCTGCTTATACAATTGCGCAATGAGCTGGCGGATCGGTTCTTGGCAAGCGGCTAAACCGTCGCGGTTGTGCTGACGATGGATGTGGCTAATTACAAAAAGCGGATGCTCTTGGCTACTGCGGATCAAATCGCTGGTACTGATGGTGCCAATGACTTTGTTGTGCATTTCAACTGGCAGGTGATGGATATTGTGTTGACTCATCAATTGCATAGCTTCAAACGCGAAGTGATCATGACTAATCCGGTAGGGGCGTGGGGTCATCACCTCGCTCAATGGCAACTGCGGATCTAAGCCTTTTGCCAGTACGCGACAGCGGAGATCTCGGTCGGTGATGATGCCGACTAATTCATCATCTTGCTCGACCAGTAAACTTGACACGCGCTCGAGGGTCATCAACTGTGCGGCATCTTGAATGCTTGCGCTTGGCATTATTGCGACTTTGCGGCCACTGCAGAGATCTGCAACTCGCAGTGCAGTCGTTTGACTGGTTTGGTGTAAATGCAGACTGCGGCTGAGTAAACGCTGGAAAAATAAATCGAAGTTTTTGTATTGCCGTCTAAGTTCCTGAAAATGCGCATCAGCTAAAGCGTAAATTAGACCATCCTCTTGGCAGCGCAAGCGCGCTTTGAGATCATCCGCGGTAAGGATCTGTGCATATCCCCAAAAATCACCGCTTTGCAGAGGATGTAATTGTTGCTGGTCATCGCTAAAAAATAAACCGGTTCGCACTAACACTAAATTATTGGCAAAGCCAATTTGCTCGTCATGACTGGCATAATAGACCGTCAATTTTGCTGCAACTTGTTGTTGTTCAAAAGCCGGTAGCTGCGAGAAAGGCGGAATATGTTGAAGAAATTGCACTACTTCCGTTACATGCATATATACCCTTACTCCTTGAAGCTGCGGGGTTGTTACCTTCACTCGTTCGCCGCAGTCACATAGTCAACTATGCTCCTGCGGTCTCTCTCATTCGGCGTCTACCCGAATCTTCAATGATTTTGGGTATAAACCTGCCGTGGGCAAAGCAAAAGGGCGTATCGCTACGCCCTGTATTACTGTTTTATTCTAGTGGTGGGTTGCAGCACCAGAACCTTTTGGATAACGAATACTTTCAACAATCTCTTGCACGTCCTGTGGTACTTCTTTGGTGACTTTGCTAACTAAGAATGCCACCACGAAGTTAACCACCATACCCACGGTACCAATCCCTTCTGGTGAAATACCTAACCACCAGTTGGCAGGAATGTTCGCAGCCATAGGGGTGATAAAGATCCCTTTGAAGTAGATGATGTAACCGATGGTGAACACCATACCCGCTAACATGCCGGCGATTGCCCCTTCTTTATTCATCTTCTTGTAGAAGATCCCCAAGATGATGGCAGGGAAGAAGCTTGCCGCAGCCAAACCGAACGCAAATGCGACTACTTCGGCGACAAAGCCTGGTGGATTGATCCCTAAATAACCAGCCACACAAATTGCCACCGCAGCAGCACCACGAGCATAACGCAGCTCGGCTTTATCGGTGATGTTTGGCATTAAGTTGCGTTTGAGTAAGTCGTGGCTAATTGAGGTTGAGATCACCAACAACAAACCAGCTGCAGTGGATAATGCTGCGGCAATAGCACCCGCGGCCACCAAAGCGATAACCCAATCCGGTAATTTGGCGATTTCTGGGTTTGCCAGCACCATAATGTCGCGGTCGATAGTCATCTCATTGCGTGCATCGCCTGAGTAGAACATCCGGCCGTCGCCATTTTTATCTTCGTGCTTGATAAGACCAGTTTTTTCCCAGTTTTTAACCCAAGTAGGCGCTTCGCTCACCAAGGTACCTTGATGATCTGGACCGTTTAAAGTGTTGATCATGTTGTAGCGAGCAAAGCCAGCGATTGCAGGTGCTGTGGTGTATAAGAACATGATGAAAATCAATGCCCAACCAGCAGAGATCCGCGCATCGCGCACTCGTGGCACAGTGAAGAAACGTACAATAACGTGCGGCAAACCGGCAGT
>JACCDZ011167670.1_pt1 | contig 31765 bp, 28 predicted proteins | sample 7449551 | NCBI WGS metagenome assembly JACCDZ01 (sample SAMN15323452, study PRJNA562643) | freshwater metagenome | isolation source: river surface water | place: USA:Blue River Watershed | collected 2017-08-18 | reverse complement strand
GCTGATGCGCTGCGAATTGCCGATCACAAAGGTCACGGCCATGGTCTCGCCCAGGGCCCGACCCAGGCCCAGCATGATGCCGCCAATCACGCCTTTTTGGGTGTAGGGCAGCACAATGTTGCGAACCACTTCCCAAGTGGTGCAACCCAGGCCGTAAGCCGATTCGCGCAGCACCGGCGGCACAATCTCGAACACGTCGCGCATCACGGCTGCGATGAAGGGCAGGATCATGAAGGCCAGGATGATGCCGGCGGCCAGGATGCCAATGCCATTCATGGCACCACCGAACAAGGGGGCGATGATCGGCATCTGCCCCAGCGTGGACTGCATTGCCGGCTGGCCATACTGTGCAAACAGCGGTGCAAAAATGAACAGGCCGAACATGCCGTAAATGATGGACGGTACCGCTGCCAGCAACTCGATGGCAGTGCCCAGCGGACGGCGCAGGGCCACCGGGCAGTTTTCGGTCAGAAACAGCGCAATGCCAAATGACAGAGGTACGGCAATGAGCAAGGCAATGGCAGCACTGACCACCGTGCCAAAGATGGCGATTGCGGCACCGAACTCTTCATTGACGATGTCCCATTCGACACGCCAGATGAAGTTCAGACCGAATTTGGACAAAGCCGGCCACGATGCAATCACCAGCGAGGCGATGATGCCCAGCAAAGCCACCAGCACCAGCATTGAAAACAGCCAGGTGATTTTGTGGAAGAAAAAATCCTGCAGACGCTGACGCCTGACCACGGCCATGACCTGCGCTTCGGCAGATGCATCGGCGGGCGGTGGGGAAGTCATGCTCATATCGATTCCTTGGGTGTATTGCATCCCGGCTTTTCTTTCGCTTCAAACGGCCCCGGATCTTGATGATGCCGGGGCCGCAGGTTTTTCAGAGGCGGGTGATCAATGTTTGATCTGCGACCAGACTTTCTGGCGAATCTGAGCAGTCAGCGCATCCGGCAGCGGCACATAGTCCAGCTCGGCAGCCAACTGCTTGCCGTTCTTGAAGGCCCAGTCGAAGAACTTGATGACTTCCTGCGAAGCGGCCTTGTCGCCCGGCTCCTTGTACATCAGGATGAACGAGGCGGTGCTGATGGGCCAGCTGGTGGCACCCTTGGCGTTCACCATGGAGATGCCCATGCCCGGCACGCTGAACCAGTCTGCACCTGCGGCAGCGGCGGCAAAGGTCAGGTCATCGGGGCTGACGAACTTGCCATCGGCATTCAGCAGCTGCAGGAAGTTCATGTTGTTTTTCTTGACGTAGGCGTATTCGACGTAGCCGATCGCACCCTTGACGCGGCTGACGTTGGCGGCCACGCCTTCGTTGCCCTTGCCACCCACAGAAGAAGCTGCCGGCCATTTGACTGCCGCGCCCTTGCCCACCTTGTCGGCCCAGTCCTTGCTGACGGCGCTCAGGTAATCGGTGAAGTTGAATGTGGTGCCCGAACCGTCCGCGCGGTGCACCACGGTAATGGCCTGATCGGGCAGCTGCTTGCCGGGGTTGAGGGCGGCCAGCTTGGCATCGTTCCACTTGGCAACCGTTCCCATGTAGACCTCGGCCAGCACCGGGCCGGAGATGCGCAGTTCGCCCGGCTTGAAGCCTTCCAGATTCACCACCGGCACCGTGCCGCGGATGATGGCGGGGAACTGCACCATGCCGTCCTTATCGAGCTCGTCGCCCTTGACCGGCGCATCGGTGGCACCAAAGGTCACGGTCTTGGCGCGGATCTGCTTGATGCCGCCGGAAGAACCGATCGACTGGTAGTTCAGGCCGACATTGGTCTGCTTTTTGTAGACCTCGGCCCACTTGGCATACATCGGGTAGGGGAAGGTGGCGCCAGCACCAGTGATGTCAGCGGCAAAAGCCGTCAGGGCGGCAGCACCAAAGCCGACAGCAACCAGCAGGGATTTGAGTTTCATGAGAGCTCCTGTTTGAAACACAAGGGAGGGAATCCGGACCTGCTCCCAATCGACTCAAGAGGGCGCAGGGTCTGTCAACAGACAAAAGCACTTTATGGCGCGATTGTGACAGCCGTATGTCAAACACGCCATTTTTGCGGGCAGACCAGGATCTCAAAAATGTTTCATTTTTTCTTCATGCAAGCGTCATGTAGGGACCTCAAGCTGATGGCCTCCAAGCAAATTGGAATCTTCGGCATTCAGGAGTAAACATGGCCACGTCCCCCATCGACAGCGATAGCATTCCCACCAACACCACGCAGAATGAACACTTTCAATCCGTGGTGAACCGCGCCGTGAATAGGCGTGGCTTCCTCAAGTTCGGCAGCGGCGCTGCAGCCGCCACCTTCCTGGCAGGGCCTCTTGCCGCTTGTGGTGGCAGCAGTTCCACCAGCAGCGCGCCACTGCTGGGCTTCAAGGCGGTGGCTGCATCCACCGCTGATACCGTGGTGGTGGCTGAGGGCTACACCGCCACCCCCTTCGTGCCCTGGGGCACGCCTTTGTTTTCCACGGGCGCCGGTTCAACCTGGAGTGGCACAGGCAGCGAAACCGCCGCAGACCAGGCCCGTCAGGTGGGCGATAACCACGACGGCATCCACTTTTTCCCGATCGATGGCACCTCCAGCAGCGAAGGCCTGCTGGTCATAAACCACGAGTACAGCAGCACTGTCAATGGAGGGTACTTGACCCTATTCGGTCTGACACCCGCTCCCGCCAACTCTGTGGACCGCGTGAACAAGGCCATCAACGCCTGGGGCTGCTCGGTCATCCACATCAAAAAAGACACCGCCGGCCGTTGGGCCGTCGTGGTGGACTCCGCATACAACCGCCGCATCACCTCCGCCACCCCCATGCTGCTGACCGGCCCTGCCGCAGGCGATGACAAGCTCAAGACCAGTGCAGACACCACGGGCACCGAAGTGCTGGGCACCATCAACAATTGCGGCAACGGCTTCACCCCCTGGGGCACTTACCTGACTTGTGAAGAAAACTTCAATTTCAATTTTGGCACCACGGTTTCTCCTGGCACAGACGCAAGAACCGATGCCATGAAGCGCTACGGCATCATGTCAGGCGCCACCGCTTACGCGTGGGAAACGGTGCACGACCGTTTCGACTATAAAAAAGAACCCAACGAGTCCAACCGCTTTGGCTGGATCGTCGAGATCGATCCCTTCGACCCCACGTCCAAGCCGAAAAAACGCACTGCCTTGGGTCGCTTCAAGCACGAAAACGCCGCCTACGCCTTCACGAAAGACAAGCGAGTGGTGGTCTACATGGGCGATGACCAGGCTGACGATTACATCTACAAGTTTGTATCCACCAACGCCTATGTTGAAGGCAACCAGCGCGCCAATGCCACCCTGCTCGACAGCGGCAAGCTCTATGTGGCCAAGTTCAACGATGGCGCCACTGCCGGCGACTTCATGGGCACAGGCGAGTGGGTGGAACTGAACATCAGCAACGCGGCCATCTCAGGCTACAGCACTTACACATTCACCAACCAGGCCGATGTGCTCATCCACGCACGGATCGCAGGGGATGCCGTGGGCGCCACCAAAATGGACCGCCCGGAATGGGTCACCGTGCACCCCACTTCGGGTGAGGTTTATGTCACGCTGACCAACAACTCCGGACGCACCACCGCCAACGACGCCAACCCGCGAACCAACAACCTTTACGGGCAGATCGTCCGTTGGCGCGAAGCCGGTTCAGACGCGGCCGCCACCACTTTTGAATGGGACATTTTCGTGCTGGCCGGTAACCCCACCGTCACAGCCAACCAGGGCACCACCAAGGCGGGTTCGAGCAACGTGACCGCAGACAACACCTTCAACAGCCCGGATGGCCTGGGCTTTGACCGATTTGGCCGCCTCTGGATCCAGACCGACGGCAAATACTCCAACACCGGTGAATACGCCAACCAGGGCAACAACCAGATGCTCGCTGCCGACCCGGTCAGCAAGGAAATCCGCCGCTTCCTGGTCGGCCCCAAGGAGTGCGAAGTGACCGGCCTGGCCTTCACACCGGACAACAAGACACTCTTCATCAACATCCAGCATCCCGGCGAGAGCGCCACAGGCAAGAGCAACTGGCCCGATGGCGGCAGCGCCATGCCCCGATCGGCCACGGTCATCATCACCAAAAACGACGGTGGCGTGATCGGTACCTGATGGACTTTTGATGTGTTCTACAAGCCCCGCTTGCGGGGCTTGTTTTTTGGCTTGTCACATTCCTGCCATATTTCAATTCGATAATCCTTGAAGTATCAAAAGCAAGGACGCCTCTCACATGAAAATCGGTATCAATGGCATGGGCCGCATCGGCCGTCTGGCGCTGCGCGCCGCCCTGGGCGCCGCCGAGCGTCCGTCTGACGACCCGCGCGCCGGCAACCGGCTGGAGGTGGTGCACCTCAATGAGCTCAAAGGCGGCGCCGCCGCCACGGCCCACCTGCTGGCCTTTGATTCGGTACAAGGCAAATGGCGCGCCGACATCGCCGCCATTGGCGAGGAGGCCATCCGCATCGACCAGCGCCAGCTGTCTTTCAGCAGCCACGCCAACCCCGCGGACATCCCTTGGGGCGATCTGGGGGTGGACGTGGTGCTCGAATGCACCGGCAAGTTCCTCACCCCCGAAACCCTGCAGGGCCACCTGGACCGTGGCGCCAAGCGTGTCATCGTGGCCGCACCGGTAAAAACCGGCGGCGTGCTCAACATCGTGGTCGGCGTCAACGAACACCTGTACGAGCCGGCGCGTGACCGCATCGTCACCGCAGCCAGCTGCACCACAAACTGCCTAGCACCTGTGGTTAAGGTGGTCCATGAAAATCTGGGCATCCGCCACGGACAGATCACCACCATCCACGATCCGACCAACACCAACCTGGTGGTGGACGCGCCGCACAAGGACTTGCGCCGTGCGCGCAGCGCCATGATGAGCCTAGCCCCCACCACCACCGGCAGCGCCACGGCCATCGCACTTATCTACCCCGAACTCAAGGGCAAGCTCAACGGCCATGCCGTGCGCGCCCCGGTGCTCAACGCCTCGCTCACCGACTGTGTGTTCGAACTGCAGCGTGAAACCACCGCAGAAGAGGTCAATGCCCTCTTCAAGGCAGCGGCCAACGGCCCGCTGGCGGGCATTCTGGGCTACGAGGAGCGTCCACTGGTGAGCGTTGACTACGCCCGTGACACGCGCAGTTCCATTGTGGACGCCCTGTCGACCATGGTGACCGACAGCACCTTGCTCAAGGTCTACGCCTGGTACGACAACGAAATGGGCTACGCCTGCCGCATGGTCGATCTGGCTTGCCACATGCAAAAGACTGGCCTGTGATGCAACACGCTGCGCGCAACTACGCCATCGTGACAGCGGCGTACTGGGGCTTTACCCTGACCGATGGTGCCCTGCGCATGCTGGTGCTGCTGCATTTCTACAAACTGGGCTACGCACCGCTCACACTGGCCTTCTTGTTCCTGCTTTACGAGGCTGCCGGCATTGTGGCCAACCTGATCGGTGGCTGGCTGGCCACACGCTTTGGCATCACTCGCATGCTGATGGTGGGGCTGTCCACGCAGATCACTGGTTTTGTTTTGTTGTCGCTCCTGCAGAGCGACTGGAGCGCCGCGCTGTCTGTCGCGTGGGTAGTGGCCTCGCAGGGCGTATGCGGCGTGGCCAAGGACCTGACCAAGACCGCCAGCAAGTCGGCCATCAAGGTCACGCAGGCGGCTGCAAAGGCACAGGACAATGGTCAACTGTTCAAGTGGGTCGCCTGGTTCACCGGCAGTAAAAATGCGATGAAGGGCCTGGGCTTTTTCCTGGGTGGTCTGCTGCTGCAGACCTTGGGCTTTGTCGGCTCGCTGTGGCTGATGGCAAGCCTGCTGGCCGCAGTGTTACTGGGTGTGGTGAGCGCTCTGCCCCGCATGATGGGCAAGGGCAAAGCATCCCAAAGTGCCAAGGAACTCTTTGCCAAGAATCCCGGCATCAACGCCCTGGCCGCAGCCCGCGTGGCGCTGTTTGGGGCGCGCGATGTGTGGTTTGTGGTCAGCCTCCCGGTGTTTTTGTATTCGGTCGGCTGGAACTTCACCATGGTCGGCAGCTTTCTGGCCGTCTGGACGATTGGCTATGGCCTAGTGCAGGCGCTGGCACCGCAGATCGTGCGCCGCAGCGCCGACGGCCTCAGCCGCGAGGTGCCGGCCGCACGCTGGTGGTCGGCGCTGCTGGCCACGGTGCCGGCCGCGCTGGCCGCAGCCGTCTTCATGGATGTGCCGCATTTGCAGTGGGTGGTGGTGGGCGGTCTGACACTCTTCGGCCTGGCGTTTGCGGTCAATTCTTCCGTGCACTCGTATCTGGTGCTGGCCTATGCCGGCAGCGAAAAAGCTGCCGAGGACGTGGGCTTTTATTACGCTGCCAATGCACTGGGGCGCTTTGGCGGCACGCTGCTGTCAGGCTTGTTGTACCAATGGGGCGGCTTGCTGTATGCACTGATCGGCTCGGCACTGATGCTCGCGGCCTGCTGGGCCATGACCCTGGCCCTGCCCACGCAGCGCCACACAAACACCGAAGGCGTGCTGTGATGGATGAAACCCAGGCAGTCAAATCTCTCGCCGCACTGGCGCAAGCCTCGCGCCTGGCGGTGTTCCGCGCCCTGGTGGTGGCCGGACCCGCTGGCATCACGCCCACCGAGATGGCCGAGCAACTGGGCCTGAGCGCGTCCTCGCTGTCGTTTCACCTCAAGGAGTTGCTGCACGCCGAGCTGATCACCCAGCAGCGCGATGGCCGCCGGCTGATTTACCGGGCGCACCTGAGCCACATGAATGGGCTGCTGGCGTTTTTGACCGACAACTGCTGCCAGGGCGAACCCTGCCTGACCGTCAGTCCCTGCCATGCAACAACTGCCAATCAAGGAGTCAAGATGAACGACAGGATTTTCAACGTGCTGTTTCTGTGCACCGGCAACTCGGCACGCAGCATCATGGCCGAAGCATGTTTGAACCAGTTGGGTACTGGGCGCTTCAAAGCCTTCAGCGCGGGCAGCAAGCCAGTTGGGCGGGTGCATCCGCAAACCCTGCAACTGCTGGAGCGCAACCACTACCCCACGGCTGGACTGCGCAGCAAAAATTGGGATGAGTTCGCCACAGCCGATGCGCCGGTCATGGACTTCGTCTTCACCGTCTGCGACCAGGCCGCGGCCGAGGTCTGTCCGGTCTGGCCGGGCCAGCCGGTCAGTGCACACTGGGGTGTGGCCGATCCGGTCGCAGCCACCGGCAGCGAGGCTGAAGTGGCCAAGGTCTTTGCAGACGCCTTCCTGGTCCTGAGCCGACGCATCGGGATGTTCGCAGCCCTGCCGGTGGATAAACTGGATCGCTTGAGCCTGCAGCAAGAGGTCAGCCGCATCGGTCACGCGTGATCGGTTGCACTCGCTTGGGTGTCAGCACAGGGAATGTCATGGGTATTTTTGAGCGTTATCTGACGTTGTGGGTGGCCTTGGCCATGGCGACCGGTGTCGGCCTGGGCCTTTGGGTACCGAGTGTTTTTGAAGCGGTGGCCGCACTCGAATTTGCGCAGGTGAATCTGGTGGTTGCCGTGTTCATCTGGGTGATGATTTACCCGATGATGGTGCAGATCGACTGGCAAGTGGTCCGGCAAGTGGGCGAGCGGCCCAAGGGTTTGCTGCTCACACTCGTGATCAACTGGGCCGTCAAACCCTTCACCATGGCGGCGCTGGGCGTGCTGTTTTTCGAGCACCTCTTTGCGGGCTGGGTCGACCCGGCCTCGGCCAACGAATACATCGCCGGCATGGTCCTGCTGGGCGTGGCACCCTGCACCGCCATGGTGTTTGTCTGGAGTCAACTCGTCAAAGGCGACGCGGCTTACACCCTTGTACAGGTGTCGGTGAACGACCTGGTCATGGTCGTGGCCTTTGCACCGATTGCCGCCTTTTTGCTTGGCGTGACCGACGTGCAGGTGCCCTGGTCCACCCTGCTGCTGTCGACCCTGCTGTATGTGGTGATGCCGCTGGCAGCTGGCGTACTCACTCGCCGCGCACTTCGCTCAGGCGAGCTCCTGCAGGACCTTGTCGCCGCCATCAAACCTTGGTCGATCATCGGCTTGATCCTGACGGTGGTGCTGCTGTTTGGACTGCAGGCCGACACCCTGGTCTCGCAACCCGGGGTGATCGGGCTGATCGCCATACCGTTGGTGTTGCAGACTTACGGCATTTTTGCCTTGTCGTGGCTGGGCGCCCGCTGGCTTCGCTTGCCGCACGAGATTGCTGGGCCAGCCTGCCTGATCGGCACCTCCAATTTTTTCGAACTGGCAGTGGCTGTGGCGATTTCATTGTTCGGCCTGAATTCGGGCGCTGCGCTCGCCACCGTGGTGGGCGTGCTGGTGGAGGTGCCAGTCATGCTCTCGCTGGTGGCGCTGGTCAATGCGTGGCGGCCTGACACCCAAGGCCCAGCGGGCGATTGACATCAAGACGTCACATGGCGATGTCATGCTCGATCGCATGACCACCAAGCCCGATGTCAACGACAACCTGATCGCGCAGCTGCGCGAAGACCTCCTCGATTCGCTGGACGAAGAGTTTGAGCTGGAAATGCAAGATCGCCTTGGTGAGGACGCCCTGCGACCCACCGAAGCCACCTCCAGCCGCATCCGCTATTTTCGCGAACTGCTGCGCCTGCAGACTGAATTGATCAAGCTACAGGACTGGGTGGTGCACTCGCGCCACCGCATGGTGATCCTGTTCGAAGGACGCGATGCGGCCGGTAAAGGCGGTGTGATCAAGCGCATCACCCAGCGCCTGAACCCGCGCGTGTGCCGCGTCGCTGCCCTGCCCGCCCCCAACGACCGCGAAAAAACCCAGTGGTACTTTCAGCGCTACGTCTCGCACCTGCCAGCCGCTGGGGAAATCGTGCTGTTCGACCGCAGCTGGTACAACCGCGCCGGCGTCGAGAAAGTCATGGGCTTTTGCTCGGAGGAGGAATACGAAGAATTCTTCCGCTCGGTGCCCGAGTTCGAAAAAATGCTGGCGCGCAGTGGTATCCAGCTCGTCAAGTACTGGTTTTCGATCACCGACGACGAGCAGCACACCCGCTTTGTCGGTCGCATCCAGGACCCGCTCAAGCAGTGGAAACTCAGCCCGATGGACCTGGAAAGCCGCCGCCGCTGGGAAGAGTACACCCGCGCCAAGGAAACCATGCTTGAACGCACCCACATCCCCGAAGCCCCTTGGTGGATAGTGCAGGCAGTGGATAAAAAGCGCGCCCGCCTGAACTGCATCGACCACCTGCTGGCCCAGGTGCCTTACCACGACGTTCCGCATGCCGAAGTTCAGCTGCCCGCCCGCGTGCGCCACCCCGACTACATCCGCCATCCGGTGCCGGACAACATGTTCGTGCCTGAGAAGTACTGACAGCGAGACGTCACGACCACGTCACATTGAAGTCACATAATGCATGGCGCAGTATCCCGCCCACGCCATGCAGACCAAAAACCTATTTGCCGCCATCGACCTCGGCTCCAACAGCTTCAGACTTGAAATCGGCCGTCTCGAAAGCGGCCACCTGCGCCGGGTGGAATACATCAAGGAAACCGTCCGCCAGGGCAACGGATTGGACGCCGAACGCAACCTGACCGAAGAGGCGATGCAGCGGGGCTGGGCCTGTCTGGCGCGGTTTGGCGAACGCATTGCCGGTTTCAGGCCAGCCCATGTGCGTGCCGTGGCCACACAAACCCTGCGCGAGGCGCGCAACCGCGATGTGTTCCTCACTCAGGCACGCAAGATTCTGGGCTTTCCCATCGAAGTGATCGCCGGCCGCGAAGAAGCCCGTCTGATTTACCTGGGCGTCTCGCACCTGCTGCCCGACAGCGACGAGCGGCGCCTGGTGGTGGACATTGGCGGACGCTCCACCGAACTCATCCTGGGCCAAGGCCATGTCCCACAAACGCTGGAGTCGTACCGGGTCGGCAGCGTGGCCTGGTCGATGAAGTACTTTCCCAACGGCCAATGGACGGCAAGCGCCTTCAAGACCGCCGAAATCGCCGCTAAAGCCATCCTCGACGAAGCCCTGAGCCACTACCCACGCAGCAGCTGGGACCAGGCCTATGGCTCGTCCGGCACCATTGGCGCGGTGGCCGACGCCCTGCAGGCCAACGGCTGGCCCGAAGGGATCCTCACCCCCGAGGCCCTGGACTGGCTGGAAGAAAAACTTGTCAAGGCACAGCGCCCCGAGAACCTGCGTCTGGAAGGCATCAAGGACGACCGCCGGCCGGTGCTGGGTGGCGGTCTGGCGGTGCTGCGCGCGGTGTTCGACCTCTTGCAGATCGAAGAGATGCGGCCGGCCCAGGGCGCCCTGCGCCACGGCGCCCTGTTCGACCTGATCGACCGCGAAAATCCGCAAACCGATGTGCGCACCCGCATGATCGACTGGCTGGCCCGCCATTTCGGTGCCGATGCCGTGCAAGGCGAACGCGTGGCGCGCACCGCCATGCGCCTTTACGAGCAGGCCATGCACGGACCGGTCACCGATGATGAAAAGGAGCGCAGCCTGCGCAAACTCCAGTGGGCAGCCCAGGTGCACGAGATCGGCATGCAGATCTCGCACAGCGACTACCACAAGCACGGTGCCTACATCCTTGAAAACACCGACCTGCAGGGTTTCACCGTGGACGAGCTGCACCGCCTGGGTCTGCTGGTGCTGGGCCACCGCGGCAAACTGCGCAAGCTCGAAGACCCGATCGACGACCCGGTGTTCGTGCAGCAGTTGCTCGCTTTGCGGCTGGCCGTGATCCTGTGCCACGCGCGGCGCGAACCCGGACTGCAGGGCATCCACCTGCAAAAAGACCCGCAGGTATCGACGTACCGGCTGATCCTGCCGCCTGGCTGGGACAACCAGTACCCGCAGTCCGCGCACCTGCTGCGAGAAGAATGCGTGGCCTGGCAAAAATCACCCTGGCGTCTGAATCTGAGCCTAGCCTGACATTCCAATTAAACGGTATAAACTGTATATACCGTTTTAAGGAGATCCCATGGCCACTGCCACACCTGTCAAAAAAACCGCCTCTGCGGCACCTGCCAAAAAATCCACCAAGTCAGCTGCTCCAGCACCCACCCCCGTCAAGGCTGCACCCGCCAAACCCGTGACGGTCAAGTCTGTGGCTGCCAAGCCTGCACCGGCCACGCCTGCCAAGGTCGACAAGAAAAAAGACAAGCCCGAGAAGGTGAAGGTGGTGCGTGACAGCTTCACCATCCCCAAGGCCGAATACGCCCAGATCGCCGCCATGAAAAAGCGTGCAATGGCGTTGGGTATGGAGGTGAAAAAGAGTGAACTGATCCGTGCGGGCCTGGCCTTGCTGGCAACCACGTCCGATGCAGCATTGCGCAAGGCGCTGGGCAATGTGCCCACGCTCAAGACAGGCCGTCCGGGCAAGGCCTGATCAGAGTTTTTCGGGCGTCATGACCGACAGGATCACCGTCTGGTCCTGTCCTCCGCGTTGGCGGCTGCGCAGCCACCACACGGCACCCTTGCGAATCGCCATGGGCTCGGTGCCCATGCCAAACAGGTGCGACACCACCGCCCCCAGCGTGGGCTGGTGGCCGACCACCAGCACCGGGTATTTGGCCTGCGGCCAGCCGGCCGTTTCCAGCACATCCTGCACGGTGGCGCCCGGCGCCAGCGCGTCGCGGATTTTGTATTTGCGCTGCAGCGCCTGAACCGTCTGCTCGGCCCGCACCGCCGGGCTGCACAAAATGCGCACGCCCTCGGGCAGCTGCTGGTCCAGCCACTGTGCCATGCGCACAGCATGTTTCTCGCCTCGTGGTGTAAGCCGGCGAGCCAGATCGTGCTCACCCTCATGAGGGTCATGGGCTTCGGCATGCCGCCACAGGATCAAGTCCATCTCAATCTCCACGGTTCATGTACCTGCAGGCCAGCGCTTGCTGCACACCCTGCTTGCGACCGGTGCGGGCAACAGGCAGATAGCGACCTTCTGAATTCATGTCCCAGGCATCACGCTGGTCCAGCAGGTAAGCGCTCAGACATTCGTCGATGACACGCTGGCGAAGCGCCGGGTTGTCCACCGGCCAAGCCACTTCGACACGGCGCATCATGTTGCGGTTCATCCAGTCGGCACTCGACAGGTACAGCGCTTCCTGCTCGGCTGCGCGGAAGTAAAACACCCGCGAGTGCTCCAGAAAGCGGCCGATCACAGAACGCACCCGAATATTGTCTGTCTGCCCCTTGATGCCGGCCGGCAGCATGCAGGCTCCGCGCACGATCAGGTCGATCTGGACACCGGCCTGCCCGGCTTCCATCAAGGCTTCGATCAGGGGCAGATCGGTCAGCGCGTTCATCTTGAGGATGATGCGCGCGTCCTTGCCCTGCCGCGCTGCAGCCGCGGTCTGCTCGGTCCAGCGCAACATCCGCGCATGCAGATGAAAAGGCGCCACCAGCAACTTTTGCATACGGCGCAGCGGGTTCTGGCTGGCCAGGTGCATGAACAACTCGTCCATTTCAGCCGTGATGCGGGCATCGGCAGTCAGAAAACTGATGTCGGTGTACAGACGCGCGGTGCGCGGGTTGTAGTTGCCGGTGGACAGGTGGCCATAGCGGCACAGGCGTTTGCCTTCGCGCCGGGTGACCAGCAGCATCTTGGCGTGGGTCTTGAGGCCCACCACGCCGTAGACCACCTGTACGCCAATGGCTTCGAGCTGTTCGGCCCAGTTGATGTTGGCCTCTTCGTCAAATCGGGCCTTGAGCTCCACCACGGCCGTCACTTCTTTGCCACGGCGCACGGCTTCGCGCAGCAGGTCCAACATGGCCGGGTCGCTGCCGGTTCGGTAGATCGTCTGCTTGATGGCCAGCACGTCCGGATCGCGCACAGCTTCGCGCAAAAAAGCCAGCACCCCGTCGAAACTCTCGAAAGGCTGGTGAATCAGGACATCTTCCTTGCGCAGGTGCGCCAGGATGGACGACACCCCGCGCAGCTGGTTCGGCAGCGAAGCCTTGTAGGGCGGAAAGATCAGGCTGGGGCGCGTGGCCAGATCGATGAATTGCGTGAGCCGCACCAGATTGACCGGCCCATTGACGCGCATCAAGGCCTGCGATGGCAGCTTGAGCTGCTGAAGCAGGAAGTTGGAAAGCTGCTCTGAGCAACTCGAGGACACCTCCAGCCGCACCGCTTGACCGTAGTGGCGGTGCTGCAGGCCCTGGCGCAGGGCCATGCGCAGGTTCACCACATCGTCTTCGTCCACCGACAGGTCGGAATGGCGCGTCACCCTGAACTGCGAGAACTGGTCCACCTCGCGGCCAGGGAACAGCTCGGACAGGTGCGCGCGGATCACACTGGACAGCAGCACAAATGCTTTGCCACCACCGGCGAGCCGCTGGGGCAGCTCGATCACGCGCGGCAACACGCGGGGCACTTTGACGATGGCGATTTCGTTTTCACGGCCAAAGGCGTCTTTGCCTCGCAGGTGAATGATGAAGTTGAGCGATTTGTTGGCCACCTGTGGCAGCGGGTGAGCCGGATCAATGCCCACCGGCACCAGCAGCGGTTTGACCTCGCGGTTGAAGTAAGCCTGCACCCAGCTGCGCTGCGCCTCGTTGCGCTCACCGTGCGAGAGGATGCGGATGCCCTCTTTCTTGAAGGCGGGCAACAACACATGGTTGTAGAGCCTGTACTGCTCGTCCACCATGGCGCGGGCACTGTCCACGATCAGGGCCAGATGGCCTTGCAGACGCTCACCTTTCCCAGTCGTTAATGCTGCTTCGACGTGCGGTGCCACACGCACCTCGAAAAATTCATCGAGGTTGGAAGACACGATGCACAGGTAACGCAGACGTTCGAGCAGCGGCACGTCCTTGCGGCGCGCCCAGTCCAGCACACGGTCGTTGAAGGCCAGAATGCTCAGGTCGCGGTCAAGCAAGGCGGGGCGGCTTGCGGGCTGTTCGCCAGGAAGAATGGCTTGAGAAGCCATGGACACATCCGTCAAAAAGTCAAATCAGTGACAGATTCTGGTGTTTTGATGTGACGGTATCGTGACAAGTTTGGCGCGCGTTGCTGCTCCACCGGCACCAGATGGTTCACAAAGATCTGCACCGTTTCATCCCAGCCGAACGCCATTGCCCTTGCACGGGCCTCGGCGCGTGGCACCAGCAATGCCATGCAGGCGGCTTGCTGCAAGTCTTCATGCAGGACACCCCCCTGCGCCCTGCCCGCCTCCTGCCCCAACACCTGCAGCGGCCCATCCACCGGATAGGCCGCCACGGGGGTACCCGCCGACATGGCTTCGAGCATCACCAAGCCAAAAGTTTCACTGCGCGACGGAAACACAAAAACATCACAGGCACCGTACACATGGGCCAGTTGCTGGCGTGGCAACACCCCCATCCAGAACACGCCGGGAAAACGGCTGCGCAGCGTCTGCTCAAGCGGACCAACCCCACAGACGATCTTGGTTCCGGGCAAATCGAGCGCAAGAAAAGCGTCGATGTTTTTCTCATAGGAGACGCGTCCGACAAACAACCAGAACGGTCTTGGCAAATGTGCCCATTCGACCGGAGTTTTCGGCTCGCCCTGCCAGGCAAAAAGTTCGGTATCCACCCCATGCGTCCAGGACTTGAGCCGGCGAAAACGGCGCGACTGCAGCATTTGCAGCACACCCTGCGTGGGCACCATCACCCCGCTCGACGGCCGATGAAAGTTCCGAAACAGCGCATAGCCCCAGGAGAGCGGAACGCGCAGTGCCGAGTTCAGGATTTCGGGGAACTTGGTATGAAACGCGGTGGTGAAATCCCACCCTTTTTGCCGACAGACCTTGCGCCCCGCCCAGCCCAGAGGCCCCTCGGTGGCCAGATGTACCGCATCGGGCTGAAATTCTTCCAGCATCCGTTTGAGCAGATTGAACGGGCGCACCGCCAGATCAATGCCCGGGTAACCTGGACAGGGACGGTTCGCAAACAAGCCTGGATGCAGCACCAGTACCTCGACACCAAGCTTTTTCAAGCCCTGCACCAACTCCACCAGCGTGGTCACGACACCATTGACCTGCGGATGCCAGGCGTCGGTAATCAGCGCCAGCTTCATGCCAAGACCTTCCGCTCAGGACGGAGCTGGACTTTGCTCATCGTCTCACCTGCCCAGCACACGATCTCCAGCCGCCCATCCATGTGCTCAACCAGCGCTGTGCGACTCTCCACCCAGTCACCGTCATTGCAATACAGCACACCGTCCACCTTGCGGATTTCTGCGTGATGAATGTGTCCGCAGACCACACCATCAAAGCCGCGGCGCCGCGCTTCGTGCGCTACGGCCATTTCGAAATCCGAGATGAAGTTGACCGCTTTCTTGACCTTGTGCTTGAGGTAAGCCGACAAAGACCAGTACTCCAGCCCCAGGCGTGCACGCAGGCGATTGAGATGACGGTTGATTTTGAGGGTCAGTTCGTAGAGCCAGTCACCCACATAGGCCAGCCATTTGGCGCATTGGATGACGCCATCGAACAAGTCGCCATGCACCACCCAAAGGCGCTGGCCGCTGGCAGTCACATGCACAGCTTCTTCCTGAACCTCCACGCCGCCAAAAGCGTGACCCACAAAATGACGGGCAAATTCGTCGTGGTTGCCAGGGACGTAGACCACACGGCAACCTTTGCGGGCGCGGCGCAAAAGCTTTTGCACCACATCGTTGTGACTTTGCGGCCAGAACCAGCGACGTCGCAATTGCCAGCCATCGACGATGTCGCCCACCAGATAAAGCATCTGGCTGGGGTGGTGCTTGAGAAAATCCATCAGCGCTTCGGCCTGAAAGCCAGGTGTGCCGATGTGCAGGTCGGAAATGAAAATCGCGCGGTAGCGAGGTTCATCATGTGCTTCTTCGCCAGATTGCGCAGCACCATCCTGATGCGCAGGCGGATGGCCCGAACGGTTATGCAGCAGACCCGCCTCGGCAAAAGGCATGTCCGCCCGCATGTCACTGCACTCCCAGAAAATGCTTGCGATAGCGGGGCGGCATATCTGCGATGCGCATCATCATCGGCAAGTCTGCCGTGTTGAAGTCCGGGTCCCAGGCAGGCGCCCCCAGAATCCTGGCGCCCAGACGCAGATAGCCCTTGATCAGTGCCGGCGGCTCCACCGAAAGCGTCTGATTCAGTTCATCGACCGGCAGTGGCAAACGCGGGAACACCTGGTGTTCAATCGGCGCCAGGTGGGTTTGGCGCAGCTGGTGCCAGATGCTGGCGGCCACATCGCCGCTGACCACACCGTTGTGCAACATCGGAATGCTGGCGCAACCGATCATGACGTCAAGCTGGTTGCGCACCATGAACTCGGCCAGCGCGCCCCACAGCGCCATGATCACGCCACCATGACGGTGGTCGGGATGCACGCAGCTGCGGCCCAACTCCACCATCTTGCTGCGCACAGACCGCAGCCTCACCAGGTCGAATTCGGTGTCGCTGTAGGTGCTGCCGACACGCTTGGCCTGCGCAGGGGTGAGCACGCGGTAGGTTCCCACCACCTGTCGGGTTCCAGCATCGCGCACCAGCAGGTGTTCGCAGTATTCGTCAAACAGATCAACGTCATGACCTGTGAGCGTGGTGTTCAGGCGTGCGCCCATCTCGCCGGCGAAAACCGCATACCTCAGGCGCTGTGCTTCGCGGACTTCGTCCAGGTGCCTGGCCCAATGGACTTGAATCCCGCCTGCAGCCACAGGCGCCACCACTTGGGGCGTGGAAGCCGGATGAAGTGACCCCCTGGGCAAATGGATCGGGGACAGTGCTAATGTGGGGTTGGGCAGGTCTTTCATGGGTTCTCGCTTCATGTCGCAATGCCATGCAATGTGCCGACACCCCATGACACCTGAAAGACAGTTCAGTGAATACCAGATGACACCCAGCGGCCTGTGCCGCTGCTAAACTGGCTTCATGATCCTCGAACTCGCCGACATCCGAATCAAACCCGGCCAAAACGCCGCCTTTGAAGAAGCCATTGCACATGGTCTGTCCACTGTGGCCGTTCGTGCCAAGGGCTACCAGGGCGCCAAGGTCAACCGCGGCATCGAAAGCCCCGAACGCTATGTGCTGCAGATTTTCTGGGACACACTCGAAGACCACACCGTGGGTTTTCGCGAGTCCCCGCTGTTCACTGAGTGGCGTGGCATTGTGGGGCCCTTCTTCGCTGCCCCACCGGTGGTGGAGCACTTCGAACTGGCTTTCAAATCGGCCTGAAACGGCTTATTCGCGCGGGGTTGCGGCCTCGTGTCCAGCCACCAGCTGCGCCAGCAGGCGCATGAATGTTTCCTGATCTCCGGGTGCAAGCGGCGCCAGCATGTTCTGCTGGGCCTGCTCGACTGCCGCGTTCATGCGCTCGAGCGCAGCGGCGCCTTCGGGCGTCACGTACAGCAGCTTGCGGCGCCGGTCGTGCGCGTCGGCCTCTCGCCGCACCCAGCCCTTGGCTTCCAGCCGGCCGATGACAGAACCCGATGTGGCCGCATCAAATGCAACCCGGTTGGCCAGCGTGATCTGGTCCACACCGGGCGTGTCCGTCATGGCGTTCATGAACGCAAACTGGACTGGCGTCACATCATGCTCCACCGCCGCACGGGTGAACTCGGCCACCGCGATCTGCTGGGCACGTCGGATCAGGTGGCCCGGCGCACGGGCAAAATCAAAGCTGGTGGACATCGTCTTTAAATTCAAGGGTAAACCCTAAGTTGCCCGCAGGACCTCCAGGATTCCTCGTAAGTATACTTATCAACCACGTCCGTTACAGCCCCTCATCGGGTCACCGATCAGACAGGAGCCCGCCCATGACTTTCCTTTTCACGCCCCCGCCCACCGTGTCCGTCCCTGTACTGGGCGAGTCTGCGGCCTTTCCAGTGCACCGCATTTACTGCGTTGGCCGCAATTACGAAGAGCACGCCAAGGAGATGGGCTTCACCGGCCGCGAGCCGCCTTTCTTTTTCCTCAAACCTGCCGACTCGCTGGTGGTCATTCCTGCAGGCCATACCGGCGCCATGCCCTACCCCAGCCTGACCGCGAACCTACACCATGAGATTGAGCTGGTGGTGGCCATTGGCAAGGGCGGCAAGAACATCCAGGCTGCTGATGCCTTGAAGCACATCTACGGTTACGCCGTGGGCCTGGACATGACCCGCCGCGACCTACAAAACGACATGAAGAAGCAAGGGCGCCCCTGGTGCATTGGCAAAGCATTTGACTATTCCGCGCCGATTGGCCCCATCACGCCACTGGCCCAGGCTGGTGATGTGAACAACGCCGAAATCAGTCTGCAGGTCAACGGCGCCGACCGACAGCGCAGCAACGTCAGCAAACTGATCTGGAACGTCGCCGAAACCATAGAGCACCTGTCAGCCGCCTGGGAGCTGCAACCCGGCGACCTGATCTACACCGGCACCCCCGAGGGCGTCGCTGCCGTGACCCAGGGCGATCTGCTCGTGGGTGAAGTCAAGGGGCTAGGTCAGCTCAAAGTCCAGATCGTTTAACCGTTTCGTACATACCGGATCGGCATAGCTGCTAGCGGCTGGGGGTCATAGTCCCCCGGACTGCTGGCGCCTACCATCCGGCATCATTTCTGGAGTCCAGATGAGAATGCTCTCAACCTTGGCGCATCTGTGCGCGATATTGGCCGGTCTGCTCATGACCATCATCACTTTGCTGACATGTGTGAGTCTGATCGGTCGCAATACAACAGGCTGGACCATCGCCGGCGATTTCGAGCTCACAGGCGTGGCCACAGGCGCAGCCATCGCACTGTTCATGCCACTTTGCCAGCTCAAGCGAGGTCACATCATCGTGGACTTCTTCACGGCCAAGGCCAGTGAGGCCACCAACGCTTTCCTGGACCGGGTGGGCGCCTTTTTTGTGAGCGCCGCATTTGCCCTTATGGCCTGGCGAACCTTCCTGGGCGGCATCAACGCCCACGACAGTTTCTCCGGCACCATGATGCTGGGCTTTCCCGAGTGGATCGTTTACGCCGCCATGGTTCCACCTTTCATCTTGTGCAGCCTGATCGCACTGGTTCAGACATTCACCGCCCAGCCCGAGGGAGAACAGGCATGAGCGCGCTTTCACTTGCCTTGACGATTTTCGGCATCATGCTTGTGCTGATGGCCATCCGCGTGCCAATTGCGATTGCCATGTTTGGGGCCGGCACCGTGGGCTACCTGGTGCAAAGCGGCTGGGGGCCCTACTCCAGCTTTCTGAATTCCCAGGCTTTCGCCCGTTTTGCCAGCTACGACCTATCGGTCATTCCGCTGTTCATCCTGATGGGCAACTTCGCCACCCAAGGGGGCATCAGCAAAGCCTTGTTCCAGTTTGCCGCCAGCATCATGGGCCGCTTCAAAGGGGGTCTGGCCATGGCCGCCGTACTGGCCAGCGCGGCATTCGGCTCCATCTGCGGCTCGTCGGTCGCTACAGCGGCTACCATCACGGGCGTGGCCCTGCCTGAAATGAAGCGGCATGGCTACTCGGGACGACTGTCGACCGGCACACTGGCAGCTGGCGGTACCTTGGGCATCCTCATTCCACCGTCTGTACCTCTGGTGATCTACGCCATCCTTGCTGAGCAAAACATCGCCAAGCTGTTCGCTGCAGCGATGATTCCAGGCATCATCGCCATGTTCGGCTACATGGTGGCCATCGGCATTTATGTGCGCCTGGTCCCCGGCCAAGCGCCTGACACCGAAGCACAAGAGCCACTGGACATGCAGGCCCTCATGGGCATCCTGCCCATCGCCATCGTGTTTGCCATCGTCTTCGGTGGCATTTACGGTGGGCTGTTCACCCCCACCGAAGGCGCTGCTGTCGGTGCAGCAGCCACTTTCGTGGCGGCGCTGCTCAAGCGGGAAATCAACTGGGCCAAGTTCAAGCACTGCTTTTATGACACCGCAGCCAGCTCGGCCATGATCTTCCTGATCTTCATTGGCGCCGATGTGATGAACGCCTCACTGGCACTGACACAGGTGCCAGCGCAGCTGGCCGAAGTGGTGGGTGGCTGGGGCCTGCCGCCCCTGATGGTGGTGACCGCCATCTTGCTTTTCTATGTGGTGCTGGGCGCCGTGATGGACGAGCTTTCCATGATCCTGCTGACCATCCCCATCTTCTTCCCGATGATCATGGGCCTGGACTTTGGCATGAGCAAGGAGTCCGTGGCCATCTGGTTCGGCATCATGGTGCTCATGACCGTCGGCTTTGGCCTGCTGGCCCCACCAGTTGGCCTCAATGTGTACGTGGTCAACAGCCTGGCCAAGGACGTGCCGATTGCCGAGAGCTACCGGGGTGTCATGCCCTTCCTTATCAGCGACACTGTGCGCACCGTGCTGCTGCTGCTCTTTCCCGCCATTTCCCTGTGGCTGGTTCAGTTCGTCGGCTGAAAGGCGACCTGCTGGGGCATTTCCCTAGAAGGAATGCCTCTCGAGTGACTTATGCTTTTGACAGTTTTTTTATGGAGATCCTGACATGATCCGTCGCACCCTCATCAAGACCGGTTTGGCCACAGCACTGGCCGCCGCTGCCGTGACCAGTTTTGCCCAGCAGACAGTCACGCTCAAGTTCCACACCTTCATGGCGCCGCAGTCGGGTGTTTGGCTGAACATGCATAAGCCCTGGATGGCCAAGGTCGAGAAGGAATCTGGCGGCCGCATTAAGTTCGAGGCCTATCCCGCCATGCAGCTAGGCGGCACGCCTGTGCAACTTTATGACCAGGTCAAGGACGGCGTGGTCGACGTGATCTGGACGCTGCCCAGCAACACGGCAGGTCGCTTCCCGCGCGTGGAAGTGTTCGAACTGCCATTCATGATGACCAATGCCGAAGCCACCTCGCGTGCTTATTGGGAGTATGTGCAGACCCAGGCACCAGACGAATTCAAGGACGTTCAGGTGATTGCACTGCACGTGCACGGCCCGGGTGTGATCCATACGGTGGACAAGGCGGTCAAGACCGTGGACGACGTCAAGGGTCTGAAGCTGCGCGCTCCTACCCGTCAAGTGACCAAACTCCTGGGTTCGCTGGGCGCCACGCCAGTCGGCATGCCGCTGCCCGCCATCACCGACGCACTCTCCAAGGGTACAGTCAATGGTGGTGTGATCCCCTGGGAAGTGGTTCAACCCACCAAGGTGCACGAGCTGGCCAAATACCACGCCGAGTTTGATCCTGCCGGGGGTGCGCTTTACACCACGACCTTCGTGATGGCCATGAACAAGGCCAAGTACAACAGCCTGCCGCCCGATCTGAAAAAAGTCATCGACAACAACAGCGGCATCGAGACCTCGGCCTGGCTGGGCAAAGTCCAGCAGGAAAATGACATTCCTGGCCGTGCTGCAGCCGTAGAGCGCAAGAACACCATCTTCACCGTCAGCCCTGAAGAAGCCCAGAACTTCCGCCGCAAGTCGCGCGCACTCGAAGTTGAGTGGGTGCAGGACATGAACAAGCGCGGTTTTGACGGCACCAAATTGATCGACAGCGCCCGTGGCCTGATCGACAAGCACACCAAGGCCCAACAGGCTGGCGCCGCCAAGAAAGCACCGGTCAAAAAATAACATTGCTTTGCGCCGCTCAAAGGCTCCTTCGGGAGCCTTTTTTTCGCCCGCATTACACTGTGACTCATGCAACGCCCGCCCATCAAGCATTGCCGTGAATGCGGCACCCCCGTGCAGTACCGCCTACCCGATGACGGCGACACACGCGAGCGCGCCATCTGCACCGCCTGCGACACCATTCACTACGAAAACCCCCTCAACGTGGTGGGTACCGTGCCCTGGCTGGGCGACCGTGTTTTGCTTTGCAAGCGCAACATCGAACCCCGCTGGGGCAAATGGACATTGCCAGCGGGGTTCATGGAACTGGGTGAGTCCGCAGCGCAGGGTGCAGCGCGAGAAACCCGTGAAGAAGCCGGCGCGCTCTTCGAGCTCGAAGACCTGTTCACCGTGATGAGCGTGCCGCGCGTTGGGCAAGTGCACCTTTACTACCGCGCACGACTGACCAGCGAAACATTCGATCCGGGACACGAAACACTCGAAGCACGCCTGTTCCACGAAAGCGAAATTCCCTGGGAAGAACTGGCCTTCCGAACCGTGCGCGAAACGTTGCTGCGCTACTTTGCTGACCGCCGCGCCGGACGCTTCGGCACCCACGCCTTCGACATCGAGTAAGGCCTGCGGCAGCTGCGCCATAAAGGGCGCGCGTCACAAAAACTTCATTTCATTTACATGCCGTCGTCACGGCAGGTCCAGACACTCCATGTGTTCTTTACATGGAGTCTGACCAATGAAACTTTCTAAATCCCTGATCGCATCGGCTGTTGTGCTGACCACCGTTTCTGCAGCACACGCCGAGGTCAAAACCGATGGCCTGCTCGAAATCTACGGCCGCGCCAGCTTCTCGGTGGACAAGCTCGACGATGGCGACAAATACAGCCGCATGAACCTGTCGAGCAACGCCTCGCGTCTGGGTTTCCGCGGCAGCAAAAAGATTGGTGAGCTGACCGGCATCTGGCAAATCGAGCAGGAGATCCAGATCAACCTGAGCAACTCTAAGGACGATACCAACAACCGACTGGCCTCTCGGGATACCTTCGCTGGCCTGCAAGGCGATTTCGGCACCGTGCGGGTAGGCAAGTTTGACACCCCGTTCAAGGCGGCGCGCGAACCTTTCAACCTGTTCGGTGACCAGCTCGGTGACATGCGCAACCTGACCCGCGTGGGCGATGCCAAGTTCGATGAACGACTGAACAACATGCTCGAATACCAGACCCCGGTCATGAGCGGTTTCCAGGCCAAACTGGCCTACTCATTCCACTCTGGCACCAGCGCCACCACCACCAACGGCGTGGACCAGAACGAAGACGCAACCAGCATGTCCCTTGGTTACAAGGACGGTAACCTCGACGCCACCTTGGCCTACGAAACCTATGGCTCCCACACCGCTACTACCGGCAAGCGCGATGCAACCCGGGCAGCCATCGGCTACAAACTCAGTCCTGAACTGCGCCTGATGGGCTTCTACCAGACAGCCGATTCCAAATCAGGTGCGACCGATCAGAGTGGCGATGTGACGGGCATCGGCCTGGAATACATGGTCTCACCGAAAGTCGCCCTCAAGGCGCATTACATGAATCGCAAGGCCGATGCAGCCAACTCCGATGCCAACATGTACACCGTGGGTGCAGAGTACCGTTACGACAAGGCCTTGCGCTTTTACGCCAGCTATGCGAGCCTCGACAACGATTCTGCGATCAAGCTGACGCCCTGGAAAGAAGGTCGCACAGCTGCACCCAGCGCAGGCACCAACGGCAAGACTACGTCTGGCGTATCCTTGGGAATGCGCTACGACTTCTGATGCGGTGACGCGCTACCGCCTGGCGACAGGCGGCACCCTCCAAGGTTCAGGAGGCCCTCGCGAGGGGCCTCCTGTTTTTTGTGCTGTCAGACATCGATCGCTGCCGCCGACCCGGCCTGCTTGCGCAGCTCGAACTTCTGGATCTTGCCTGTGCTGGTCTTGGGCAACTCGCCAAACACCACCGCGCGCGGCACCTTGAAACCGGCCAGATGCTGCTTGCAATGCGCCACGATGTCCTCGGGCGTGACCTGCGCGCCGGCTTTCAGTTCGACAAAAGCGCAGGGCGTTTCGCCCCAGCGGGCATCGGGCTTGGCCACCACGGCTGCGGCCAGCACAGCGGGGTGGCGGTAGAGCACATCTTCCACCTCGATGGACGAGATGTTCTCGCCGCCCGAGATGATGATGTCTTTGCTGCGGTCCTTGATCTTGATGTAGCCGTCGGGGTACTGCACTGCCAGGTCGCCACTGTGGAACCAGCCGCCGGCAAAAGCTTCCTGCGTAGCCTTGGGGTTCTTGAGGTAACCCTTCATGGCGATGTTGCCGCGGAACATTATCTCGCCCATGGTTTCGCCGTCCTGCGGCACCGGCAGCATGGTCTCGGGGTCGAGCACGCGCACATCGCGCTCCAGGTGGTAACGCACGCCCTGGCGGGCATTCAGGCGAGCCCGCTCGCCAATGTCCAGCGCATTCCAGTCTTCATGCTTGGCGCAGACGGTGGCCGGGCCGTACACCTCGGTCAAACCGTACACATGGGTCAGGTCAAAGCCCATCTGCTCCATGCCTTCAATCATGGAAGCCGGCGGCGCAGCGCCAGCCACCATGGCCTTGACGCCTACGGGCACACCGGCTTTCATCTCGGCCGGCGCATTGACCAGCAGGCCATGCACGATGGGGGCGCCGCAGTAATGCGTCACGCCGTGCTGGCGGATGGCGTCAAAAATGGCCTGCGGCTCGACACGGCGCAAACACACGTTGACGGCGGCACGCGCCGCCAGCGTCCACGGGAAGCACCAGCCGTTGCAGTGAAACATCGGCAGCGTCCACAAATACACCGAGTGCTTGGGCATGTCCCACTCGAGCACGTTGGAGATGGCATTGGTGGCCGCACCCCGGTGGTGGTAGACCACGCCCTTGGGGTTGCCGGTGGTGCCGCTGGTGTAGTTCAGCGCAATCGCGTCCCACTCGTTGGCGGGCAGGCTCCAGACAAAGGCCGGGTCACCTTGGGCCACAAAGGCCTCGTAGGTGGTGGAGCCGATCTTGTCTGCGGTGCCGCTGAACAGGGCATCTTCCACGTCGATCACCAGCAACGGTGATTTGGACTGGCGCAGGGCGATCGCCCTTTTCATCACGCCGGCAAATTCCGGGTCCACGATCACGGCCTTGGCTTCACCGTGGTCGAGCATGAAGGCAATCGTTTCCGGGTCCAGACGGGTGTTGAGCGTGTTGAGTACCGCGCCGGCCATCGGGATGCCGAAATGCGCCTCGACCATGGGCGGGGTGTTGGGCAGCATCACGGCCACGGTGTCGTTCTTGCCAACGCCCGCCTGAGACAGCGCACTGGCCAGCTGCCTGCAGCGGCGATACGTCGTGGCCCAGTCCTGGCGCAGGCTGCCGTGTACGACGGCCAGCCGTGTCGGGTAGACCTCGGCGGTGCGTTCGATGAAGGACAGGGGCGACATCGGCGCGAAGTTGGCCGGGGTCTGGGGCAGGTCCTGGTCGTAGATGCTGGTCATGCTGTACTCCTAGGGTATTCAATCCTTGATTGGACAACGGCCGTCTGACAAGGGGCTGAAAGCGGATGGTGGACAATCCCTGCATGGCCATTCCCCAGTCCTTTTTGAGCGAACTGCTAGCGCGCGTCGACGTGGTCGAGGTGGTGGGCAAGTACGTCCAGCTCAAGAAGGGCGGCGCCAACTACATGGGGCTGTGCCCCTTCCACGGTGAAAAGTCGCCCAGCTTCAGCGTCAGTCCGACCAAGCAGTTTTACCACTGCTTTGGCTGCGGCAAGAACGGCAATGCCATCGGCTTTCTGATGGACCACACCGGCATGAGCTTCATCGAAGCCGTCAAGGACCTGGCCCAGCAGATCGGGATGCAGGTCCCCGAAGAACCGCAGTCACCCGAAGAACGGGCCCGGGCGCAGGCGGCCAAAGCCAAGTCCGACAGCCTGACCGATGTGCTGGAAAAAGCCGGCGAGTCGTACCGGGAGCATCTGAAAACCAGCCCACGGGCGATCGCTTACCTCAAGGGCCGCGGCCTGTCGGGCCAGATCGCCAAACGCTTCGGTCTGGGCTACGCGCCCGAGGGCTGGCGCTCGCTGGCCAGCGTCTTTCCGGAATACGATAACCCGTTACTGGCCGAATCGGGCTTGGTGATCGTCAACGAAGAGGACGACAAACGCTACGACCGCTTCCGTGACCGCATCATGTTCCCGATCCGCAACATCAAGGGCGAGTGCATCGGCTTTGGCGGGCGCGTCATCGGCGACGGCACCCCCAAGTACCTGAACTCGCCCGAAACCCCGGTCTTTCACAAAGGCCGTGAGCTGTACGGCCTGTACGAAGCCCGCGAGGCCCTGCACAGCGCAGGTTACGTGCTGGTGACCGAAGGCTATATGGACGTGGTCGCCCTGGCCCAGCTGGGCTTTGCCAACGCTGTGGCCACGCTGGGCACGGCCTGCACCCCGGACCATGTGCAAAAGCTGTTCCGCTTCACCGATTCGGTGGTGTTCAGCTTTGACGGTGACGCCGCCGGCCGGCGTGCCGCCCGCAAGGCCCTGGACGGCGCCCTGCCCTACGCCACCGACACGCGCAGCATCAAGTTTTTGTTCCTGCCCGCCGAGCACGACCCCGACAGCTATGTGCGCGAATTTGGCCAGGAGGCCTTTGCCGAACAGATCCGGCAGGCCACGCCGCTCTCACGCTTTCTGGTCGAAGCTGCCAGCGTGGACTGCGACCTGCAAAGCGCCGAAGGCCGCGCCCGGCTGTCGAGCCAGGCCCGCCCGCTGTGGCAGCTGCTGCCCGAAGGGGCGTTCAAGCAGCAATTGCTGGCCGAACTGGCCCAGCTGATCGCGCTCGATGCCGCACAACTGGAGCGCCTGTGGGGACAGCAGGCCGCAGGCGACCACCGGCATGCGCCTGCTGGCGCCGCACCCGCCGGGGCCATGCATTCTGCGGCGCCCGTCGAATCCGCTCCCGGCTACGGGGCACAAGTGGCGCGCCAGTGGGACAAGCCATTCCAAAAGGGCAGCGGCAAGAACGGGCGCTGGTCGGAGCGCTGGAAAAAGGATTCGGCGCCGGCCTGGAGCACCGGCCCGCGCACGATGCCCGCCAGCCGCGCTGACCACGCAGCCAGGTTGCTGTTGTCAAACATGGCGCTGTGGGAAAACCTGGCCGGCGAAGACCAGGCCATGCTGTGCGCCCTGCCTGCGCCGCACGGCCCTTTGTTTGTCTGGATGGAGTCGCAGTTCCACGAACACGGGCCACTGGGCTGGTCTGCCCTGCAAGGCGAGATGCGGGGTCAGCCTTTTGCGGAAGATGCGGCGCGCTGGATGCAGCAGCAGTCTCTTCACGCCAACGCCGAAGCCAGTGCGCCCGATGTGCTCGAATCCCGTCAGGAATTGCGCCGGCTGCTCAACCTGATGCTGATCGACCAGCTCAAGCAACTCGAAACCGAGGCACTGGCGCAGGCCCAAACCGGTGAAGACCCGGATGCCCTGCAGCGCTACAAGAGCCTGTACGAGCGGCGCCGGGAACTGATCGCGCAGCAAAACCTGCGCATCTGAAGCCTCAGACGATCACTTGCCCACCAACTGGTTGAGCTTGTCGGCCTCGAAAGCCTCTGTCTTGTGTGCATCGCCCGGCATCTGCACCTGCTGCTGGGCGGACAACTGTTCGATCGCTTTCCACAGCAGGGCGATCTGGTGCTCCTGCCCTGAGGCACTGTCGATCAGGCCACGCATGGCCTGGCTGAGTGGATCGTCATTTTGCGTCACACCATAAGCAGAGAAACCCATCCTGGAGGCCGTCTCTTCGCGTCTGGCGTCCTGCTCGGCCTGGATGATCCGCGCCGGGTTGCCCACGGCCGTGGCACCCGCCGGGACCGGCTTGGTCACAACCGCGTTTGAGCCCACCTTGGCCCCGTCGCCAACCACAAAGCCCCCCAGCACTTTGGCGCCAGCGCCGACCACGACATCGCGGCCCAGAGTCGGGTGGCGCTTGGCGCCCTTGTAAAGCGAGGTGCCGCCCAGCGTGACCCCGTGGTAGATGGTGCAGCCATCGCCCACTTCGGCGGTTTCACCGATCACAATGCCCATGCCGTGGTCGAAAAACACGCCGTTGCCGATTTTTGCGCCGGGATGAATTTCGATGCCGGTCAGCCAGCGCGACAGGTGCGAGATGAAACGACCCAGCCACTTGAAGCCGCGGCTCCAACACCCATGAGCCCACCGGTGCAGGATCAGCGCGTGCAGCCCCGGGTAGCAGGTCAACACCTCCCAGGTGCTGCGCGCGGCAGGGTCGCGCTCGAGGATGCACTGGATGTCGGAGCGAATGCGGGAGAACATGCCCCAGAGTCTACCTTTTGCTCTTGGCCGCTTCGCTCATGGCCTTGGCCACCCCGCGCAGGATGTGGATTTCCTCCTGTTGAAGTCCAGCCCGGTTAAAGAGCTGGTTGAGCCTTGGCATGAGCTTCTTGGGGGAAGCCGGATCCAGAAAGCCGATGTCAATCAAAGCCTGCTCCCAATGGGTGAGCATGCCGGCAACCTGCTGTGCGTCGGCTTTTTCAGCCGGCGAAGTGGCGCTCTGAACCGGAAAACCACCCAGCGCTTGTCGCCATTCGTAGGCCAGCACCTGAATGGCGGCCCCGAGGTTGAGCGAACCGAAATCGGGCGCGGTCGGGATCGACAGCGCCACATGGCAGCGGTAGACGTCCTCGTTTTTCATGCCAAAGCGCTCGGAGCCAAAGAGGAATGCGACCGAGTGGTCACCTTGGGCCAACTCTGCAAAGTGAGCGCGGGGGGCACGCGTAGGGGGGCCGAAATCGCGCGGCGTCATGGCCGTGGCGCACAGGTGGGTCACGCCATCCAGGGCTTCATCGAGCGTGTCGACCACTCTTGCATTGGCGAGAACGTCGACGGCACCACTGGCACGCTGGATGGTTTCTTCCTTGCGCAGCACATTGGGCCAGCGCGGCTTGACCAGCACAAGGTCATCAAAGCCCATCACCTTCATGGCACGGGCGGCAGCACCCACATTTCCGGCGTGGCTGGTTTCAATCAGGATGAATCGGGTACGCATGGGGCAATTGTCCCATTCACCGGCCGGCTGGAGCCCTCGAAAAGTCCTTTTGGGCATTTCGTGGGAAAATAGCGGCTTCGCCAGCGTGATCGTGCGCCGGCCTGAACCGGTTCTTAACAATCCATGTCCACCTCACTCCACCCCATGCTCAACGTGGCCATCAAGGCCGCTCGTGCTGCAGGCAGCATCATCAACCGTGCGGCGCTCGACGTCGAAGCCGTGCGCATTTCGCAAAAGCAGGTCAACGATTTCGTGACCGAGGTGGACCATGCGAGTGAGGCAGCCATCATCGAGACCCTGCTGACCGCCTACCCCGACCATGGCATCCTGGCCGAAGAATCGGGCAGCGAGCACGGCAACCCCAACGCCGACCACATCTGGATCATCGATCCGCTGGACGGCACCACCAACTTCATCCACGGCTTTCCGGTTTACTGTGTGAGCATTGCCTTGCAGGTACGCGGCCGCATCGAGCAGGCTGTGGTTTACGACCCCAGCCGCAACGACCTGTTCACCGCCACCCGTGGCCGCGGCGCCTTCCTCAACGATCGCCGCATCCGCGTGAGCAAGCGCACCCAGCTCAAGGAATGCCTGATTTCCACCGGCTTCCCCTTCCGCCCGGGAGACAACTTCAACAATTACCTGCTGATGATGGGCGACGTGATGCAAAAGACCGCCGGTCTGCGCCGTCCCGGCTCTGCTGCGCTGGATCTGGCCTATGTGGCCGCCGGCTTCACCGAAGCCTTCTTTGAAACTGGCCTGTCCCCCTGGGACGTGGCTGCGGGCTCACTGCTGGTGGCAGAAGCCGGCGGCCTGGTAGGCAACTTCACTGGCGAGTCGGACTTTCTGGAGCAGCGCGAAATACTGGCCGGCACCCCCCGCATCTACGGCCAGCTGGTGCCTATCCTGCACAAGTACAGCAAATTCGCCGGTGCTGGTGAAAAGGCCGAGGTGCGCGAAGCCTCGCGCAAACTGACCATGCTCAAGCGCGAAGCAGGCGACAGCACCGACACCAGCGAAGACGCGCCCATTTGAGGGCAGGGCTGGCTGGCCGGTCAGCCCCTGCGCTGCATGTAATCCTGCAACCAGGCTGTGAATTCAGCCGCTGGCATGGGGCGCGCGTACACATAACCCTGAATCTGGGTGCAGCCCATGTCTTGCAGCATCTGCACGACCTCTGGCCGGTCAATGCCTTCGGCGGTGGTCTGCAGCCCCAGTGCCTGGGCCATCTGGATGATCGAGCGCACGATGGCCGTGTCTTCCGCATCCCCGCCGACGCCTGATGCAAAAGACGAATCGATCTTGATCTTGTCCGCATTGAAGCGTTTCAGGTAGGCCATGCTTGAATAGCCGGTACCGAAATCATCGATCGCAAGGTGTACACCGCTGTCTTTGAGCCGGCGCACCACACTCAGGGCTTTGTCCTTGTCACTGATGAGGATGGACTCGGTGAGCTCCAGTTCCAGATGTCCGGGGGGAAGCCCTGACTGAATCAGCGCATCACGGATCGTTCTCTCGATGTCTCCCGTCCTGAACTGGATGGCCGACAGGTTCACGGCGACGGTTTTCAATGGCAGATCCTGATCCAGCCACGTTTTCATCTCTCGGCAAGCCTGTTGCAGCACCCATGCCCCGATCGGGACGATCAACCCGCTTTGCTCAGCCACAGAGATGATGTGTGCCGGCCCGATCAATCCCTTTTCGGGATGGTTCCAGCGGATCAGCGCCTCGACCCCCTCCACAGACCGGTCCGCCAGTCTGATCTGCGGCTGGTAATAGAGCTCAAACTCGCCATTCTGGATGGCACGGGCGAGTGCATCGCGGGTCTCGACAAACTCCACCACGCTGCGGTTCATGGCCGGATCAAAAAAGCGGTAAGTGTTGCGCCCCCCCTGCTTGGCCTCGAACATGGCCGTGTCGGCCTTGCGCAACAAATCCTCCTCGCTGTCGCCGTCACCAGGATATACAGAAATCCCCACCGACAAGGAAGTCTGAATCAGGCGACCGTCAATCGCGTAGGGCTGGCTCAGCTTGGCAAGCACATGCTCACAGGCAGACGCGATGTGTTTGACCTCCCGGATGTGCTCCAGGATCAGCATGAATTCGTCCCCCGAGAGGCGGCACAGGGTGTCCTCCTGGCGCACATGGGCACGCAGGCGCTGGGCCACCGCCTGCAGCAGTTTGTCACCCACGCTGTGCCCCCAGGTATCGTTGACCAGTTTGAAGTGGTCCAGATCCATGAACAGGATGCCGACCTGGTAGCCGTAGCGGTGCGCACGCACCATCGCCTCCTGCGCGCACTGTTTTCCCAATACACGGTTGGGCAACTCGGTCAGCGCATCGTGGTAAGCCATGAATTCGATTTGCCGCTGCACCGCCTTTTTCTCGGTGATGTCCGAGAAAGTGCCCACATACTGGACCACCGCACCGTGGCTGTCGGCCACCGCCGTGATGGTGAGAAACTGCGTAAACAGCTCCCCATCCTTGCGGCGGTTGACCATTTCGCCCTGCCAGCGCCTCTCCAGGAGCAGGCGGCTCCAGAGCTCCCGATAAAAGCCAGGAGTGTGCTGCCCGGAACTGAGGATGCTCATTTTGCGGCCCCGCACTTCTGTCGGCTGGTAGCCGGTGATGCGCGAGAAGGTGGGATTGACCGAGATGATGACGCCCGCAGCGTCAGTGACCACAATGGCTTCTGCCGTGTTGTCAAACACCGTTTCGGCGAGTTGCAGCTCGGCCTGCTTTTCAAGCAACTGTGCGTTTTGCTGGCGGATGGCAAACGCCCGCCCTGTCATGCCGTGCAGGTAAATTTGCAGCAAACCGGTGAACAAGAGCGCCACCACACCGACCGCCCAGGAAATCCAGTGGTGGCCCTGGTTGACGAAGGCCTCGTCGGCCGACAAATCCAGCGTCCATTGCCGATCCGCGATCGACAAGACACCGCTCCAACGGCGATAGTCGACCACATCTGCGCCAACATCGGGTCCATAGAACCTCAGCGCCTCGTCAGCAACCTGCTGATCACGGACGCGAAAACTCAGGCCCGCGGGAATCTTTGCGCGCGTGGCAATGTCGATCAGTTCATCCACCTTGAGGACTGCAACCGCATAACCAGCGAGTTCACCGCGCACCCCATCCATCGTTTTGGCT
>JACCDZ011943680.1_pt1 | contig 31783 bp, 25 predicted proteins | sample 7449551 | NCBI WGS metagenome assembly JACCDZ01 (sample SAMN15323452, study PRJNA562643) | freshwater metagenome | isolation source: river surface water | place: USA:Blue River Watershed | collected 2017-08-18 | reverse complement strand
GCCACTTAATTCATCGAATCTGTTGAGGTTGTCATGCAAGTTAGTGTTGAAACCGTTTCCACGCTCGAGCGTCGCGTCAAGGTAGTTGTTCCGGCCGCCAAAATCGAACAGGACGTGCAGGCACGCATCGTCAAGGCCGCGCGCACCATTCGCATGGACGGCTTCCGTCCGGGCAAGGTGCCGATGTCGCTGGTACAGAAGCGCTTTGGCGACTCCATCCGCCAGGAAGCGCTGGGCGAAATCATCCGTGACAGCTTCTACGAAGCCGTGACCCAGCAGGGCATCAACCCGGCTGGCTTCCCGAGCATCGAAGAAGTGTCCGACAAGGCCGGCGAAGACATGACTTTCACCGCGCTGGTTGAAGTTTATCCGGAGCTGGTTTTGAACAGCTTTGCCGACATCAAGGTCGAGCGTCCGGTCGTTGACATCGGTGAAGCCGATCTCGACGAAATGATCGAAAACCTGCGCAAGCAGCGCGCCACCTTCGAAGACAGCAGCGATGCCGCCGCTGACGGCGACAAGGTCACGCTCGATTTCGCCGGCAGCATCGACGGTGAGGCCTTCGACGGCGGCACCTCGACCAACTTCGAACTGGCTCTCGGTTCCGGCCGCATGATCCCAGGCTTCGAGGCTGGCATCGTTGGCATCAAGGCTGGTGAAGTGCGCGACATCAATGTCACGTTCCCGGCCGATTACCAGGCTGAAAACCTGCGCGACAAGGCTGCCGTGTTCAAGATCACTGCGCACAAGGTCTCCAAGGCCGTGCTGCCAGAACTGAATGACGAATTCCTGACCGCCTTCGGCGTCAAGGATGGCGGTGTCGAGAAGTTCCGTGAAGATGTTCGCAAGAACATGACGCGCGAGCTCAAGCAGGCCGTGAAGAACAAGGTCAAGACTCAGGTCATGGATGCTTTGCTTGCCAACAACACCGTTGAAGCGCCGAAGGCACTGGTCGGCAACGAAATCAATCGTCAGCGCGAAGCCATGTTCAAGCAGTTTGGCGGTAATGCCAAGATTGACCCGAACATGCTGCCGGATGACCTGTTCCGGGAGCAGGCTCAGCGTTCGGTCGCGCTCGGTCTGCTGATCAGCCAGATCATCAAGGACAAGGCCGTTGAGGTGGACCAGGCCCGCGTCAAGGCTGTGATCGAAGAAGTGGCTGAATCCTACGAAACGCCGGAAGAAGTGGTGAGCTACTACTACGGCAACCGCGAACAGCTGGCCCAAGTTGAAGCCATGGTGCTGGAAGACCAGGTTGTCGACACTGTGCTGGCGCAGGCCCAGGTCACGGATGCCGCTGCTCGTTACACTGAAATCGTGCGTTCCGGTCGTTAATACTACAAGCATACGCTCGTGGTCTTGACCGCGAGCCATTGCAGACACGACACTCCCAGTAGTTGGTGACAACACTGGGAGTTTTCGTTTGGAAACTCTGTTTTCGGCGTGAGCCTTATCTGCACAAGGTGTAATTCATGAAGATCGATTTATCGCACAACCAGGCGCCAACCAATCTCGGTCTTGTGCCCATGGTGGTTGAGCAGTCCGCTCGCGGCGAGCGCGCCTTTGACATCTATTCGCGACTGCTGAAAGAGCGCGTGATCTTCATTGTCGGTCCCATCGAGGACCACATGGCCAATCTGATCGTGGCGCAGTTACTGTTCCTCGAATCTGACAATCCGGACAAGGATATTCACCTCTACATCAACTCGCCGGGTGGTTCGGTCACGGCCGGCATGGCGATTTATGACACCATGCGTTTCATCAAGCCGGATGTTTCGACGATTTGTGTCGGTCAGGCAGCCTCCATGGGTGCTTTCCTGCTCTCGGCTGGCACCAAGGGTAAACGTTTTGCATTGACGCATTCTCGCGTCATGATTCATCAACCGCTGGGTGGCTTTCAGGGCCAAGCGTCGGATATTGCTATCCACGCCAAGGAAATCCTGAAGATCAAGGGGCAGTTGAATCAGTTGTTGGCAGATCACACCGGTCAGCCCATCGAAAACATTGAACGCGACACAGATCGCGACAACTTCATGGCCGCCGACGAGGCGCAGAACTATGGTCTGATCGACCAGGTACTGACCAAGCGTCCGTGAGCCGTATAACGAATATTTGAGAGGATCAGCATGACGGACGAAAGACGAGGAGGGGACAGCAAGTTGCTGTTCTGTTCCTTCTGCGGCAAAAGCCAACACGAGGTTCGCAAGCTGATTGCGGGCCCGTCGGTGTATGTCTGCGATGAGTGTGTTGATCTCTGCAACGATATCATTCGTGAAGAAGTGCAGGAAAAGGCTGACGAGAAGTCGTCCGACCGCCTGCCAACCCCGCGTGAGCTGAAAGCCTCGCTGGATGACTATGTGATCGGCCAGGAGCAGGCCAAGCGTGTGCTCGCGGTGGCGGTCTACAACCACTACAAGCGACTGCGTGCGGGCATGAAGCGTGCCGTGGGCGCGCGTGCCGGGGCTGAGGTCGAGCTGTCGAAGAGCAATATTCTGCTTATCGGCCCGACGGGCTCGGGTAAAACGCTGCTGGCGGAAACGCTTGCGCGCGTACTCAACGTTCCGTTCACCATTGCTGATGCAACGACGCTGACGGAAGCCGGTTATGTCGGCGAGGATGTCGAGAACATCATCCAGAAGCTGCTGCAGAAATGCGACTACGATGTGGAGAAGGCGCAGACCGGTATCGTCTACATCGATGAAATCGACAAGATTTCGCGCAAGAGCGACAATCCGTCGATCACGCGTGATGTCAGCGGTGAAGGCGTTCAGCAGGCCTTGCTCAAGCTCATCGAAGGCACCGTGGCCAGCGTGCCGCCGCAGGGCGGACGCAAGCATCCGCAACAGGAGTTCCTGCAGGTCGATACCTCGAACATCCTGTTCATTGTCGGTGGCGCATTCTCTGGGCTTGATAAGGTCATTGCGCATCGCTCAGAGCCGGGGGGCATTGGCTTCAACGCGCAGGTGAAGAGCGCTAGCAAGGCTCCGAGCGTCGGTGAGCTGTTCCAGACGGTGCAGCCGGATGATCTCGTCAAGTTCGGCCTGATTCCCGAGTTTGTCGGTCGTCTACCAGTGATCGCTACATTGACGGAGCTCAATGAGGCTGCGTTGATCCAGATTCTGACGGAACCGAAGAATGCGCTGATCAAGCAGTACGGAAAACTGTTTGATATGGAAGGTGCCTCACTGGAGTTCCGCCCGGATGCGCTGAGTGCGATTGCCAAGCGTGCTCTGGAGCGCAAGACCGGTGCGCGTGGTTTGCGCTCGATTCTTGAAGCCATTCTGCTTGGCACCATGTATGAGCTGCCATCGCTGGAAGGCGTCAGCCGTGTGGTGGTGGATGAAAAGGTAGTTCTGGGTGAAAGCGAGCCGTTGCTGGTCTATGACAACCCTGAGACTGCTCGTGTCATGCCTGAGTAATGTGACAATTACTTGATAAAAAAGGGACCATCGGTCCCTTTTTTGTTGCCTTTTCGCACAACTGGCAAGGAGTCACCTTGCAATCTGTCGCTGTCTCCCCCAAAAAGAAGACAAGAGCATATGCTCACCTTGAATCTGGAGTGTCGACATGACTGAAGGCCTGAAGTTGCCACTATTGCCGTTGCGAGATGTGGTGATTTATCCACATATGGTGATTCCGCTTTTTGTTGGTCGCGAGCGCTCGATTCAGGCGCTGGACATGGCCATGAGCGCCGACAAGCAGATCTTTCTGGTGTCACAGCGCGATGCGGCGGAAGATGATCCTCGCCAAACAGGGCTCTACACGATCGGTACGGTGGCGCAGATTCTGCAGTTGTTGAAACTGCCCGATGGCACCGTGAAAGTGCTGGTCGAGGGCTTGCGTCGTGCCGAACTGACGGATTTAACGGAGTCTGATGATGCCTTTGTGGCTGTTCTGGCAGAAATTCCCAGTGAAAATCTGAGTCGTGCGGACGCCGATGTCCTATCGCGTACGCTGCTTAATCAGTTCGACCAATATGTGAAGCTGTCGAAGAAGGTTGCTCCTGAAGTACTGACTTCAGTAACTGGCATCGAGGAGCCCAGTCGTCTGGCCGATACCATTGCGGCTCACTTGTCGCTGCGCTTGGAAGAAAAGCAGGCCATTCTCGATATTCTGCCGGTTCAGGCTCGCGTCGAGCATCTCATGGCGTTGATGGAGTCTGAAATCGACATCCTCAAGGTCGAGAAGCGGATTCGCGGCCGCGTCAAAAAGCAGATGGAGAAGAGTCAGCGCGAGTACTACCTGAATGAGCAGATCAAGGCTATTCAGAAGGAATTGGGCGACCTCAACGAAAGCGGTGAAGACGAACTGTCCGAGATGGAGCGTCGTATCCAGGCGGCGGGTATGCCGGTGGAGGCGCGTAAGAAGGTTGATGCCGAGCTGAAAAAGCTGGGCCAGATGTCAGCCATGTCGGCGGAAGCGACAGTGGTGCGCAGCTATATCGACTGGATGCTCGGTGTGCCATGGAAAAAGCGTAGTCGCGTTCGTATTGATCTGAAGAAGGCGCGTGAAATTCTCGATGCCGATCATTTTGGGCTGGAGGAGGTCAAGGATCGCATCCTTGAGTATCTCGCCGTGCAGTCGCGCGTGAAGAAGCTCAACGGCCCGGTGTTGTGTCTGGTTGGCCCGCCCGGTGTCGGTAAAACATCTCTGGGGCAGTCCATTGCCAAGGCGACTAACCGCGAGTTTGTACGCATGGCGCTGGGCGGTGTGCGTGATGAGGCCGAAATTCGAGGACATCGCCGTACCTATATCGGCTCAATGCCGGGCAAGCTGATTCAGAAGCTGTCCAAGGTCGGCGTGCGCAACCCGCTGTTCCTGCTCGATGAAATCGACAAGATGGCCTCTGACATGCGCGGCGACCCGTCGTCGGCATTGTTGGAAGTACTGGATCCGGAGCAGAACAAGGCATTCAACGACCATTATCTGGAAGTGGATTATGACTTGTCGGAAGTGATGTTCCTGTGCACCGCTAATTCGATGAATATTCCGGCACCGTTGTTGGATCGCATGGAGATCATTCGTCTGCCCGGCTATACCGAAGCCGAGAAGATCGCTATTGCGCTGCAGTATTTGGTGCCCAAGCAGATCGAGGCTGCTGGGTTGAAAGCCGCTGAAATCACGATTACTGAGTCCGCTTGTCGCGATATCGTGCGCTATTACACGCGTGAGGCTGGTGTGCGCGCCTTGGATCGCGAAATTGCGAAAGTTTGCCGTAAGGTCGTGAAAGAGGCTGTGATGGGCACGCGTCAGGGTGCCATTGTGGTTGATGATGCCATGCTCGAAACCTATCTGGGTGTGCGCAAGCATAACTATGGCAAAGCTGAGGCTGAAGATCAGGTCGGTCAGGTGACTGGTTTGGCTTGGACATCAGTTGGCGGTGAGCTGCTGACCATTGAGGCCATTGCGGTACCAGGTAAGGGCGGTCAGCTCATGACGGGGTCTTTGGGCGATGTGATGCAGGAATCGATTCGGGCGGCCATGACCGTGGTGCGCTCGCGCTCCCGAACCTTGGGCCTGTCGCCGGATACCTTCGAAAAGCGTGACATCCATATTCATATGCCGGAAGGTGCAACACCCAAGGATGGTCCGAGTGCAGGCATTGGCATGTGCACTGTGCTGGCCTCGGTGCTCACCGGTATTCCGGTGCGTGCCGATGTGGCGATGACTGGCGAGATTACCCTGCGTGGCCAAGTGCTGCCGATCGGTGGGCTGAAGGAAAAGCTGCTGGCGGCTCATCGTGGTGGTGTGCGTACGGTCATCATTCCGGAAGAAAATGCTCGGGATCTGAAGGATATTCCTGAGACCGTGAAGGCTGCTCTGGAGATCCGTACGGTGAAATGGATCGATGAGGTTTTAGCTATTGCACTGACGCAATCGCCTAAACCGTTGAGTGATGAGGCCTACGAGGAGGGGCTTGCGCGCGTCGAAAGGCGTGACCAGCCAAGTGCAAGTCGGCACTGATCTAGCGTCAAGCTAATTTTTTCAGGCCAAAACAGGGGAATTAACGGAGTTATGCTTGATTCCTTTTCCCCTGCGATTTATAAAACAACTCACTTGCGTGGCCCTTGTTGCCTGCAGCTGAACAACTCCAATAATCAAAATTGTCTATCCTAAAGGGGACGCCTGTGAACAAGTCTGAATTGATCGATGCTATTGCTGAAAAAGCGGATATGACCAAGGCAGATGCCGGTCGTGCACTGGATGCGACGGTTGCGGCCATTTCTGCTGCACTGAAAGAAGGTGATGCGGTAACGCTCGTTGGCTTTGGCACATTTGCTGTGAAAGAGCGCGCTGCCCGCACCGGTCGCAACCCGCAAACCGGTCTGGAAATCAAGATTGCTGCTTCGAAGACTCCGTCTTTCAAAGCTGGCAAAGGTTTGAAGGATGCTGTCAACGGCTGATGCCGATTGGCGTGTTGTAACGACATACCCTAAAAGCGCGCCTTGTCAGGCGCGCTTTTTTTTCAAGCGCCCTTCGGGTGCACCAATTTAGCGTGTAGGTTGCTCATGCAAGCGTTTCGTGATGTGGTTAGAGGCTGGTTAGGCAAGACCATGCTGGGATTGTTGGCTCTGCCCTTGGTGCTGGTTGGCATGGAGTCTTATTTCGGCGGTAATTCGGAAGTTATTGTGGCTGAAGTCGATGGACACGAGATTTCTCGCTCCTTGCTCGACAAGGCTTTTGAGAACCAGAAGCAGCAACTTCTGGCGCGTTCTGGTGCTGATGCGGCGCTGACTGATGCGCAGCAAAAGCAATTGCGTGAGCGCGTGCTTAACAGCCTAATTCAGCGCCAGCTTCTGCTGACATCTGCCAAAGATGCCGGCTATGAAGTATCAGATGCGACGATACAGACGCTGATTCAAAGCACGCCAACCTTTCAGGAAGCGGGAAAGTTTTCCCCGGCACGTTATGCGCAAGTGCTGAGTCAGATCGGCGAGACCCCGGCGACATTCCCGGATCGTGCTCGTGAAGAAATTCTGACCTCTCAGCGTGTGTCAGGCTTGCTCATGAGCGCATTCGTGACACCTGTCGAGCTGGATCAGCTTAGCGGTCTGGATAGTCAGCAGCGTGATATCAGCTATGCCGTGGTGCCGGCCAGTCGTTTCATGGGCCAGGTACAAGTGTCTGATGCTCAAGTGAAGGCGTTTTATGATCAGGAGCAGACGCGTTTCAGTCGTCCTGAAGCCGTGAGCGTGAACTATCTGACCTTGTCGCGGGATGCCTTTCAGGCTCAGGTCAAGCTCGACCCGGCCATGGTCAAGGCTCGCTACGATGAGCGTGTGAAGGCCTTGTCGGGGGCAGAGGAGCGCCAGGCTGCGCATATCCTGATTGCTGTAGATGACAAGGTTAAAGACGCAGATGCAAAAGCCAGAATCGATGCCTTGGCTAAGCAAGTGGCAGAGGGTGCTGATTTTGCCGTACTGGCCAAGGCCAACTCCAAAGACCCCGGTTCAGCAGCGAATGGTGGCGACTTGGGTTTCACTGCGCGTGGCCAGTTTGTGCCAGAGTTTGACAAGGCGTTATTTGGCCTTGCCAAAGTGGGTGATGTTTCGCCCGTGGTGAAGTCGCCTTTTGGCTATCATTTGATCAAGCTATTGGCCGTCAAGCAGCCTGCTATTCCGAGCGTTGCGCAATTGCAGGGTGAGCTCGAGAAGGAGGTGCGCGCAACTCAGGCAGACGAGCTGTTTACACAAACGGTGGAGAAGCTTGATGCGGCGGTATATGAATCTGCCGATCTGCAAGGGCCGGCTAAGAGTTTTGCCCTGACGGTGCAAACATCACCAGTGTTCGATCGCCGTGGTGCTGATGGCCTGTGGCACGAGCGTAAGATACTGGATGCTGCGTTCAGCGATGATCTGATCAAGGAGCGCAAGAACTCTTCTGCCTTGACCCTGAAAGATGGCACAACGATCTGGTTGAGCTTGGCCAGCCATGAGCCGGCGCGCAAATTGCCTCTATCGGAGGTGACTGCTGTGATTCGTCTCAAGTTGCAGCTGGACCAAGCTTTGACGTTGGCGGTCAAAGAGGCTGAAAGCATTGCTAAGGCAAGCACAACCGTGGGTATTCCCGGTGCGGTCGCCAAGGCTGGCCTGACGCTGGAGTCCAAGTCTGCAGTAACCCGTCGTGAGCCGCAATTGGATCCGGCATTGCTGCGCGATGCTTTCCGGGCTGCGCCGCCTGTTGCTGGCAAGCCACAAGCAACGGTTGTAAAGCTTGCGAATGCAGCTGCTGTGCTGGCAGTGACTGCGGTTAAGCCAGGTCCCGTGTTGACAGGCTCACAGCGGACAGCAACTCAAACCATGTTGGGCGAGAATCGTGGTCAGCAAGAGCTTCAGGATGTGCTGGGTTATCTCAGGGATGAGGCCAAGATCAAGATCAAGGAAACCAAGAAAGACACTGAATAAGCGGGATATTGCAGTCATGAAAAACCGCGCTTAGGTCATGCCTAGCGCGGTTTTTTTATTTCTATGTTGGAGTTCTGTGCAGCGCTATCGAGGCCAGTCTTGCCGGCCTCGATAGTTTCAGATCAGACCGCGTCCAAGCTCGGCATTGCCACCGTATTGAAGCCGCCGTCGACATAGAGAATTTCACCGCTGATGCCGGATGCCATGTCTGAGCAGAGGAAGGCGGCAGCGTTGCCAACTTCTTCAATGGTGACATTGCGACGCAGGGGCGTTGCAGCTTCGTTGTACGACAGCATCTTGCGGAAGTCCTTGATGCCGCTGGCAGCCAGCGTACGGATCGGGCCGGCCGAGATGGCATTGACACGAATGCCTTCCGGACCAAGGCTGGCACCCAGATAGCGAACATTGGCTTCGAGCGAGGCCTTGGCCAGGCCCATGACATTATAGTTCGGTACAACGCGCTCGGAGCCCTGATAGGTCAGTGTTAGCAGGCTGCCAGCACGGCCTTGCATCATTGGTTTGGCCGCCTGTGCCAGCGCACTGAAGCTAAACGAGCTGATATCGTGAGCGATGCGGAAGCCTTCGCGCGTAGTGATGTCAACATAGTTGCCTTCCAGCTCGTGACCCGGGGCATAACCGACGGAGTGCACGAGCACATCAAGGCCATCCCAGTGCTTGCCTAATGCGGCGAAGACAGCGGTGATTTCGTCATCGGAAGCAACGTCGCAGGGGAAGGTCAGCGTTGAGTCGAATGTTGCGGCAAAACCTTCAACACGGGCCCGCAGCTTTTCGTTCTGATAAGTGAAAGCGAGTTCAGCGCCTTCACGGCGCATGGCTTCTGCAATGCCGTAGGCAATGGAGAGTTTGCTGGCGATGCCTACGATGAGAACACGCTTGCCGGTCATCATGCCCATGTCAGGCTCCTGTTTGATGTGTACTGGTTAAGGAAAAGTGTCAAAAGTATAGAGGCTTTTGCTAGGTCTTTGGTGCTGGCTGAGGCGAAAGGCTAAGCGCCATCGCCGTCAGTAATGCTTTGGTATAAGGGTGTGCAGGCTTGTTGAAGACACGCTCGCAATCACCACTTTCAACAATCTGCCCTTGCTGCATGACCAAAACGCGATGACAGAGTGCGCGTATAACGCGCAAGTCATGACTGATGAACAAGTAGCTGATCCCGCGTTCGCGTTGCAGGTCACGCAGCAAGGTAACAATCTCGCCTTGCGTATGACGATCCAGTGCGGACGTCGGCTCATCCAATACAAGTACTGCAGGTTTTAGAATCAATGCGCGTGCAAGTGCAATGCGCTGGCGCTGGCCACCAGAGAACTCGTGCGGGTAGCGATGGCGGCAATCAGGGTCTAGTCGCACGGCTGTCAAAGCGGCGCAGATGGCCTGATCAATGGCTAGGGCGGATAACTGCTGATGAGCGCGTAAGCCCTCGGCAATCAGTTCAGCGATGCTCAGGCGTGGGTTCAGGCTGCCATAGGGGTCTTGAAAGACCAGCTGAAGCTGAGCACGCGCCTTGCGCAGAGGTTCGCCGTTTAATTGCAGCCAGTCCTGACCAAGCAGTACAACGCGGCCTTGCGCCGGCACCAGACGAAGCAAGGCTGCTGCCAGGCTGGACTTGCCCGAACCGGACTCGCCGACAATACCCAAGGCCTCCCCCGATGCCAGCGTCAGGCCGACCGCGTGCACCGCGTTATGCCATTTGGCAACGCCTCCCCACCAGCGCTTTTCGATGGCGTAACGCACATGCAGTTGGCTGACACTGAGTGGAGTCGGCCCTTGTTGATTACGTGGGCTTGGCAGTGTGTCGGCAAATGGCTGCAGGAGCAGACGGGTGTAGTCGTGCTGTGGCTCGGAGAACAGGCTTTCGGTTATGCCGGACTTCAGTACACGCCCGGCCTTCATGACCATGATTCTATCGGCGTAGCGGCGGACCTGCGGCAGATCATGGCTAATGTGCAGAATCGCGAGACCTCGACGACGCTGCAAGCTTTTCAGCAAATCGAGAATCTGATTTTGCAGGAGCGCGTCGAGCGCGGTTGTCGGCTCGTCGGCTATCAGCAACTTAGGTGAATTGGCCAGTGCCATGGCAATGACGACGCGTTGACGCTGGCCACCCGAAAGCTCGTGCGGCCAGGCCTTAAGGCGCCTCTCTGGTTCATCAATGCCGACTTCTTTGAGCAGATTGATGGCACGTTGTCGGGCCTGGGCCAGTGGCAAGGTTTGATGCAGGGTGATGGCTTCCAGTAACTGCTGGCCGATCCGGTGCAAGGGATTTAGCGCAGTCATCGGCTCCTGATAGACCATGCCGATGTCGCCGCCACGCAGCTGTTGCAGTTGAGTGCTAGTGAGCTCCGACAGTGCCTTGCCGCGCCAGCTTATGAGGCCTTGCACTAGCAGGCCGGCAGGCAGCAGTTGCAGACAAGAGAGTGCCGTCAACGACTTTCCGGAGCCAGACTCGCCAACCAGTGCCAGCCATTCGCCGCTACCCAGCTGCAGCGACACATCATCAACCAGGGGCGCATTGCTACTGCTAGTGATGCGTAGCTGCTCGATATTCAGTAGGGCCTCAGTCATCGCTTTACTGCCACATGTCGCGGGTCAAATGCATCGCGCAGACCTTCACCGATAAAGACCAGCAATGTCATGAGTATGGCCAGCGTGAAGAATGCAGTGATGCCGAGCCAGGGAGATTGCAAATTATTCTTGCCTTGAGCAATCAGTTCGCCCAGCGATGCGGAGCCGGGTGGAAGACCGAAGCCGAGAAAATCGAGAGAGGTGAGCAGACTGATTGCGCCGGTGAAAATGAAGGGCAGGAGGGTGAGTGTGGTAATCATGGCGTTTGGCAGTACATGCCGCCAGACCAGCAACCACGGCTTTACACCCAGTGTCCGCGCGGCACGAACATAGTCGAGCTGACGCGTACGCAGAAATTCGGCACGCACCAGCCCGCTTAGGTCTGTCCAGCCAAACAGGGCGAGCAGACTGAGCAGCCACCAGAAATTTGGTACCACCACGCTGGACAGAATGATCAACATGAACAGGACGGGCAGGCCGGACCAAATTTCGATAAAGCGTTGCCCGCAGAGGTCAATCCAGCCGCCCCAGTAACCTTGAATAGCGCCTGTGCCAACACCAAGAATCACTGTTGCCAAGGTCAGCAATCCGGCAAATGCTAGGGAAATACGTATGCCGTAAATAAGTCGTGCCAGAACGTCGCGCCCTTGGTCATCGGTGCCCAGCCAGTTGTCGCGAGAGGGTGCTGAAGGGGTTGGTTCGGCTCGCTCGAAATGGATGGTATCGGCATTGAAGCGGATCACGGGCCAGAGCATCCAGCCTTGAGCATTGATCAGCGCCTGCACAGCTGGGTCGCGATATACCGTGGCGGTATCAAACGCGCCTCCGAAGTGGGTTTCCGGAACATCCTCCAGCAAGGGCACTATCCATTCGTGCTGATAACGCACCAGCAGGGGCTTGTCGTTGGCAATGAGCTCTGCGCCCAGCGTCACGGTGAAAATAGTCAGCAGGCTAAGCAATGACCACCATGCCCGGCGATTGGCGCGAAATTGCGCCCAGCGTCGTTGTGTCAGCGGTGACCAGCGAGTGGACAGACTCATGAGCCAGCTTGCTCGAAATGAATACGGGGATCGACCCAGCGATAACACAGGTCGCCTAATAGTCGCAGCAGCATACCCATGAGCGTGAACAAAAACAGTGTTCCGAAAATTACCGGATAGTCACGGTTGATGACGGATTCATAGCTCAGCAGGCCGAGGCCATCAAGGTTGAAGAGAATTTCGATGAGGAAGGCGCCAGTAAAAAGAATACCGAACAAGGTGGCTGGCAAACCTGCGATCAGGATCAGCATGGCATTGCGAAACACATGACCGAAGAGCACGCGTTGTTCACTGGCACCTTTTGCTCGCGCGGTCAGCACATATTGCTTTTGCAGCTCTTCGAGAAAGCTGTTGCGGGTAAACAAGGTCAGTGTGGCTAGGCCGCCGAGCGTCAGGCAGAGTGTGGGTAAGACCATGTGATGGCCGTAGTCGAGCAGCTTGGCCAGCGGTGAAAGCGTGGCGAAATTTTCCGATACCAGCCCCTGCATGGGAAACCATTGCCAGTAGCTACCACCAGCAAAAACAATGATCAGCAGCAGAGCAAAGAGAAAGCCGGGAATAGCGTAGGCGACAATGATGGCGCCACTGCTCCAGACATCGAAACGGCTACCGGGATGCAAGGCCTTGCGAATGCCCAGCGGTATGGCGATCAGATAAATCAGCAGCGTGCTCCAGAGCCCCAACGAGAGCGATACCGGGAGTTTTTCTCGAATCAATTCCATTACCGGGGTATCTCGATAAAAGCTGCTCCCGAGATCAAGGCGGGAAAAGTCTTTAACCATTTTCCAGAAGCGTTCTGCTGGCGGTTTGTCGAAACCATACTGCTTTTCAATGGCCGCAATAAGTTCGGGATCTAGGCCTTGATTGCCGCGATAACCGCTACCGGCGCTGCTGGTGCCCAGTGCAATGTCGCCTGTGCTGGCCATTGCACTGCCACCCAGACCTTGCAGATGTGCCAGCGTGCGATCTACAGGGCCGCCAGGCGCAGCCTGGATGATCAGAAAGTTGATCAGCAGAATACCGAATAGTGTCGGCACCATCAGTGCCAGGCGTCGCAGGATATAGCCTGTCATTGCCGAGCCTCCGAGGCAGTTTGGCTATCCAGTTGTTGTGCTTTTTCTGCATCGAGCCACCAGGCATCGAGGCCGTCGCCGAAGCGCGGCGTGCGTGCGGGTCTGCCAAATCGATTCCAGGCAGCAATGCGGTAAATAGGCGTGTGATAGTGCGGTACCACCAGCCATTGCGCTCTCAAGACACGATCGAGTGCACGCACAGCGGTGACCAGCTGCTGGCGATCATGTGCCCCGGTGATCCGGGCAATCAAGGCATCTGCTGCTGGCGATTTCAAGCCGGTCAGATTACGGCTACCCGGTGTAGATGCTGAAGCGCCACCCCAGAAGCTCCATAGTTCATTGCCCGGTGAGCTAGAGGCAGGAAAGCCGCCAACAGTGAGGTCATAATCGAATTGGCGAAGACGCTCTATGTATTGGGCGGCATCCAGAATGCGGATGTTCAAGGTAATGCCGAGGCGGGCCAAGTTGCGCTTAAAGGGTTGAGTAATACGCTCAAACTCTGGTTGTACTAGCAGTATTTCCAGTGTCAGTGCCTGGCCTTGGGCATTGACCAATTTGCTATTCTCAAGATGCCAACCCGCGGCTTTCAGCAATGCTTGTGCGGTGAGCAAATTAGCGCGATTGTAGCCATCCCCATTACTGACCGGCGGCATGACAGCGCTGGCGAAAACGGTTGCCGGTAACTGAGCTCGGAACGGCTCCAACAGTTTCCTTTCAGCCGCGCCTGGATAGCCGACGGCAGCCAGCTCGGAGTTGTCAAAGTAGCTGCGTGTACGGCGGTAAGACTGGTAGAACAAGGCGCGATTGGACCACTCAAAATCAAACGCGAGACTGATGGCATGGCGCACGTCAGGGTTATTCAGTGGGGTGCGCCGAGTATTGAACAGAAAGCCTTGCATGCCGCTGGGGTTTTCGTGTTCTTGCTCTAGGCGAATAACCTTGCCTGAGGTGACGGCAGGAAATTGATACTCCGTTGCCCAAGTTTTCGCTTTGTTTTCCAGGCGAATATCGTATTGGCCTGCCTTGAAAGCTTCGAATGCCACGCTGGCATCGCGATAGTAGTGATAACTGACTTCAAGGAAATTATTCAGGCCGCGATTAACCGGCAATGACCAACCCCAATAGGCGGGGTTGCGTGCATAAGTGATGCTTCGGCCGGGATCAATACTGGCAATGGTGTAGGGGCCGCTGCCAATCGGAATCTCCAGACTGGTTTTGTCGAAAGCATGCCGTTGCCAGTAATGATTTGGCAGGATGCTCATTTCGCCCACAATCAGCGGCAGCTCACGGTTGTTTTTGCTGCGGAAATCAAAACGCACGGTGAGTGGGTTCAGGGCCTGAACGCGTAGTACATCGGCGAAGTAGCTCTGATAAACCGGAGCGCCCAAGCGTTTAATCAAGCGAAAGGTTTCCACCACATCCGTGGCGCGTACTGGCGTGCCATCACTGAAGCGAGCTTGTGGGCGCAAGTGGTAGATGATCCACGAGGCGTCATCCGGATCGCGCTCGATGCGTTCAGCCAGGAGGCCGTAACGTGTGAAAGGCTCGTCAGGCGAGGCGACTGTTAGGCTGTCGTAGAGGCGGTTGAGGCCTTCGGCAGGGACCCCTTTATTGATGAAGCCGTTCAGGCTATCGAAGGTGCCGGTGGCGTCAAGACGCAGCTTGCCTGCCACCGGAGCATTCGGATTAACAAAGGGGAAATATTTGAACTGGGCAGGCAGCGCAGGCTGGCCGTGCAGGGCGATGGCATGACTGATTTCTACATCAGCTCTGCTCAGGCCTGTCATTACAATGGCACAGGCTATCAGCAGAGCATGACCGGTGACGCGCAACAGACCCACGCGAAACTCCCTGCCTTACAAGGCTTTTGAGCTCAGCGCGCTAGGCAGCACACGCAAGATAAGCTCTTGACCAATCTGCAAGGTTTGGACGCTACCGTTCCAAGCACGCAGCTCAGCGAGAGTAACCTGATATTGACGTGCCAGTGATGCCAGCGTATCGCCCTTGATAACGCGGCGACGAATTTCTACGCGTGCATCTGATGCAGGCTCGGAAACTTGGATCAAGTCGGATGTGCTGACATTGAGGCGGCGTGCGATAGGCAGGCTCAGCTCGCGACCAATGCTCAAGGTATCGGTGTGTTGTGCAAAGTTTGCCGCCAGCACGGCATTGGTCGAAAGCCCGAATTGGCGAGCGATAGAGCTCCATGTGTCACCAGCCTGAACCAGATAGCGGGTGTTGTCGCTGCTGAAGCTAACGGGCACGGCATTGGCTGTGCTGGCATCGCTAACAGGCTTGTAGTTTGCAACATCCATCGGGCGTGTATCGCTGGCTTTGGCCACAATGACGCGAGCATTGCCGGCTGATTGCATCAGCTGATTCTCAATGGCGACATCAAGGCTGGCTGGCAGGTGCCATTCGTAAGGGCCATTAGGCGAGTTGCTGTCTCTGCGTAATGCCGGATTCAGTTCGCGAATCAGTTGTGGCGACAGTCCGGTGACTTCAGCGACCTCGTTCAGGGTCATTGGGCCTGGCGTAGTAATGGTGCGAAAGTGTGGCCTATTAGGAATCGTGGCTAGTTTTACATTAAAGCTGTCTGGTGATTTGAACAACGAGGCGATGGCCAGAAAGCGAGGCACATAAGCCATAGTTTCGGCCGGCAATTTCAACGACCAGTAGTCAGTGGGCAAGCCCAGTGACTGATTTCGTTTGATGGCACGAGAGACAGTGCCCGGACCTGCATTGTAGGCGGCCAGCGCAAGCTCCCAGCTATTGAATATGTTGTTCAGCTTGCTCAGGTAGTCATATGCGGCTTGCGTAGAGGCTAGCGGATCCCGGCGAGCATCGTAGTACCAAGACTGTTCCAGCCCATAAAGACGGCCTGTGTCGGGAATGAATTGCCAGAGCCCAGCGGCTTGTGAGCGGGACAAGGCCATGGGGTCATACGCGCTTTCAATAACCGGCAGCAAGGCCAGCTCGGTTGGCAATTGCCGGCGCTCAGCTTCGCTGACGGACAGATACAGGTAGCGTTGCGCGCGTGTTAAGACGCGATCGAGGTAGGCTTGTTTGCCCGCCAACAGCTGCTTTTGGCGCAGCAGTCGCTCTTCATTGACATCGGTATTCATAGAGAAACCGTTGCGAAGACGCGCGATCAAATCATCGCTGCCAGCTTCACTGTAGGCGAGAGAGGTAGTTTTTGCGGGCTCTTCTGGCGCACTGAGATTGATGGTGATGACTTGGCCGTTGCTCAGTGTCACTGTTTCTGCAGTGGTCTCACCCATGGCAAAAGCAGCAGAGGAAAACGTGAAAGCAACAAGCCACGAGAAGTGACGAGCAAGCTGTATAAAGTAGTGCTTTTCTTTAGCGTGTACCGGCATATGAGCACTCAGTTTAATGGGCTGGGGTGGTAAAAAGTAAATAGAAACCCAGCCAAAAAATGGCAACGGTTCGATAGTAGTCAGAGTTTGCTTAGCTTGGCAAGCGCTGAAATGTGTCCGAAGTTTTCGATAATCAATAAGTTGCTGTCAGTACTGAAGGCGAAGCAAGAGATTAGTATTGATCTTTCCAGCGTCGTAAAAGCCTTAATGTTTCGTGTTCGGACTGAAAAGATTGCTCTGACCAAGTGGCGACCGAGGCCCTCAGTTCAGCACTGTGCAAGCGCAAAAACGGATTGATTTCACGTTCACGACGGATGGAGCTAGGCAAGCTGGGTAACAAATGTCTGCGAGTCTCTTGCACGTCGGTAATGGCCTGGGACGCGGCCATATTTTGTGGTTCGACGTGTTGAGCGAAGCGCAGGTTGCTCAGCGTGTATTCATGCGCAGGGAATAGTAGCGTTTCGACAGGCAAACGATTGATGCGCGCCAAGGCAGCATACAAATCGTCAGCTGTGCCCTCAAAAAGCCGGCCGCAACCGGCACTGAACAAGGTGTCACCGCAAAACAGCCAGCCGTGTTCAGGGAAGTGGTACGCCACATGACCGAGCGTATGCGCGCGCACTGACACGACAAGCGCCTGGCCAATACCGGGGAGTGTAAGCAGAGACTGGTCGTGGACCGGCATTGTGCGCCAAGTTCTGCATTCATCTGGCCCCCAGACGGGACAGTCGAAATACTGTGCCAGCTTAGTGACACCTCCAACATGGTCAGCATGGTGATGAGTCAGCAGAATGCCGGCGAGTTTTTGCTGGTGCGCTTCGAGCCAGACCAGTACCGGTTCGGCATCCCCCGGATCGACAACCCAGCAGCCCTGTTCACCAACGAGCATCCAGATGTAGTTGTCTTTGAAGCAGGGAATGGCGATAGGGCTTTGCATGAGCGCGTGACAGCTGGCTTGGGAGTCTCAATAATAGCCGCAACTTGTGCGGATGACCCATCGTGACCATGTTTCAATTATTGCCCAGCATTTCGTCGCGCGCCGCCTGGACTCCGGTGCAGGCGCAGCGGGCTCGGGCACGCATGTTGAAACCTTGGCAGGATGCGCTTGCTCAATGCCATGGTGTTTGGGCAATGGAGCTGAGCCCTCCGGATTTGCCGCTGCCATCAGGTACGTTGCGCATGGCTAGGCGCTGGCATTTTGCGACATCGTTTCAGGCAGGCAAGCGGCATTGGCCCATTCAGCCAGGCTGTCTTGATCTGGTTCTTTGGCGTGTCACGGAAGATGACCTTGGGATACTGCCCGCACTGATGCAGCAAATAGCCATGTCGCTGGGGCCAGCGGCACGCGTCCTGATTTGGGTTGAGGCGCCATTGCTGAGCAGCTGGTGTCAAATTGGCATGCCTTTGTGCTCTGGACATGATTGGGTGCTGCGTCAGGCCACCTGGGGCGATGCGCGCGCGCTAACACTGCCACCGGCAGCTTGGTCACGAGTGTGGTCAGCCGCACTGCAAACTTGGGTTCCTTCCGCTGCTCAGTGGAGCGTTCAGCTCTGGCAGCGTGAAACGGCATGTCCGGCGGCACCAACCTCTCGGGCTCAGGCAAGAAAACGGGCTGTGCCGGGCTTAGGTTGGCAGCCGCAGTCATCAGTTGATCATTCGAAATAATAGGAATTTGTATGTCTAGCACAGTGGTTATCCATACTGATGGTGCCTGTCGTGGTAATCCCGGCCCGGGTGGCTGGGGGGCGCTGTTGGTGGCAGGCGAGCATCGCAAGAATCTTTCTGGATTCGAGCCGCTGACCACAAACAATCGCATGGAGTTGACGGCTGCACTGGAAGCCTTGCGTGCCTTGAAGACACGCTGCCAAGTGATTTTATGGACGGATTCCGAGTACTTGCGCAAAGGCATGAGTGAATGGCTACCGGGCTGGAAAGCCAGAGGCTGGCGCACAGCAGCCAAGGCCCCGGTGAAAAATGCGGATATCTGGCAGGCGCTCGATGCTGAGGCGCAGCGCCATGACATTGACTGGCGCTGGGTCAAGGGGCATGCCGGCGACCCGGGAAATGAAGCAGCAGATCAGCTTGCCAACGAAGCCATCGATCGAGGGTTGAAAGCCGCATGAGACAGATCATTCTCGATACGGAAACTACCGGCCTAGATCCGGCACTGGGGCATCGGATCATTGAGGTTGGATGCTTGGAAATGATCAATCGGCGCCTGACCAAGCGCAGTTTTCATCATTACCTGCAGCCGGATCGTGAGGTAGATGCGGGGGCCATGGCGGTGCATGGCATCAGTAATGAGTTTCTGCGTGATAAGCCACGGTTCGCTGATATTGCCGAGTCATTTCTCAGCTTTGTCGAGGGGGCCGAGCTGGTCATTCATAACGCCAGTTTCGATGTGGGCTTTCTTAATGCCGAACTGGCACGACTAGGCCTGCCGGTTATCACGGAAAAATGTACCGTGCTCGATACGCTGCCGATGGCACGCGCGAAGCATCCGGGTCAGAAAAACAACCTTGATGCGCTAGCGCGTCGCTATTACGCAGATCAGCGCGACCGTACCTATCACGGCGCGTTGCTCGATGCCGAGATTCTCGCCGAAGTGTATTTGGCCATGACTGGCGGACAGGTCGGCCTGTCTCTCGGAAATGAAGATGAGGCTGGCGAGTCGGGGGAGCGCGGTGGTGAGGTGATTCGGCGTTTGCCGGCATCGCGCCCCCGATTGCCTGTCATCAAGGCGGATGCCAGCGAACTTGCCGCGCACCAGTCGCGCGTTGCCGTACTTGATAAGGCCTTGGCCAAGCCCAGCCTGTTTCGGCAGCTTGATGACAGTGTGTCGGGGGTAACGCCGTGACTATGCAGTTTACGCCCGGTAGCGTATTTACTGGCTATATTCCCTATGAGGCCAAGGTCTTTGCGTTTGCAGGCTCTCAGCTGCTGATCAACTCGCCGCATTATGCGCTGCCGAATTACCTCGATGTGCTGCCTTGCACGCTAGATGCGGCCGAATGGCATTTCCTCGGTCATGTGGATGGCCAGCCCTGCTTTGCCGTGGGCTTGGCAGAGCCGTTAAATAAAGCCTTACCTGATGGTTTTGCGCTGTTACCTCTGCGCCAGCTCATCATGGCGCCTGATTACTCTTTGTTTCAGCTCGCTGGTCGTGCCGCCCAGATTCTAGACTGGGCCCGCACGCATCGCTTTTGCGGGCAGTGTGCAATGCCTATGCAGGGCCATGAATTTAACGAACGTGCTCGTGTTTGTCCGAGCTGTGGCCATAGCTGCTATCCGCGAATCAATCCTTGCGTGATTGCGGTGGTAGTACGCGGTGACGAGCTCTTGTTGGCTCGTGCACATCGTTTTACCAATGGCATGTTCAGCGCCCTGGCTGGCTTTATGGAGGCAGGGGAGTCGGCCGAGGAAACACTGATTCGTGAAGTGCGCGAAGAGGTGGGTGTGGAAATTGCCAACTTGCGCTATGTGGCCAGTCAGCCATGGCCTTTTCCGAGTAATTTGATGTTGGGTTTTATTGCGGACTATGCCGGTGGCGAATTGATTCTGCAGGAAGATGAAATTGCTGAGGCGGGCTTTTATCGCTATGACCAGCTACCGTTGGTGCCGCCGCCCGGCAGCATCGCGCGATTGCTGATTGACCATGTTGTTCGCGAACAAACAAGTTTTCATGAGCAAAAACAAGTGAGTACTAATTGATGGAGTGGTTTGCAGAATACGGTCTATTTCTGGCCAAAGGTTTGACGGGTGTGATCTTGTTGGCGTTGCTGCTGCGTTTGATCTCGCTTTCGCGTCGGGACGGCGAGGGTTTGCAGGCCGGCTATCTGGATGTTGAAGCCTTGAATGATCGTTATCAGGCCGAAGCAGATGGTTTGCGTACCCTAGTGTGGGATGCGGCAGCCTGGAAAGCTGAGCGCAAACAGCGCAAGGCCATTGCCAAGACAGAAAAGTCGGCAGCCAAGGCCGCATTGAAGGCAGCTAAATCGGGGAGCGTAGAGAGTGATTCTGCTGCGCTGCGTGCCCGGGTTTATGTGTTGCAGTTTTCTGGCGACATGGCGGCATCGGCTGTTTCGCATTTGCGGCAGGAAATATCTGCGTTGCTGGCGGTGGCGGATGCCGGACGAGATGAAGTGGTGCTGCTGTTGGAAAGTCCGGGCGGCGTGGTTCATGGCTACGGCCTAGCCGCTTCGCAGCTGGCGCGCATTCGTGAAGCCGGGTTGTCACTAACGATCTGTGTTGACAAGGTGGCAGCCAGTGGCGGCTACATGATGGCTTGTCTGGCGAATCGCTTGCTGGCGGCTCCGTTTGCCATCATCGGTTCCATCGGCGTGGTTGCGCAGATTCCCAACTTTCATCGCCTGCTTAAAAAGAATGATATTGATGTGGAGCTAATGACGGCGGGGCAGTACAAGCGCACGCTGACCTTGCTTGGCGAGAATACCGAAGCGGGTCGCCAGAAATTCCAACAAGACATCGACGACACACACCTACTCTTCAAAGGTTTTGTGCAGCAGTGGCGTCCGCAGGTGGATATTGATGTGGTGGCTACCGGAGAGCACTGGTTTGCCAGCCAAGCCTTGCCGTTACAGCTGGTGGATGCCTTGCAGACCAGCGATGATTATTTGCGTCAGCGAGCCAAGGATGCGGATTTGTTTGCCTTGCATTGGCGTCAGCGCAAAACATTGGGGCAGAAACTGGGGCTGGCGGCAGAGGAAAGTGCTGAGCGTGTTTTGATGCGCTGGTGGCAGCGTGCAACACAAGAGCGCTGGTACTAATCGCTAAAGCATGGGTTCGACATAGTCCTGCAAGAAAATCCAGATCCCACCGATGATGATGCCGGTGAGGAAAATGCCCGAGAGCACGAAAATTTCGGCGCTCTCGGCATTTTCATCAAGATCGACCTGCTTCAGTCCGGCAACATTGAAACCCGAGCGCAGAAAGCGGCTAATGGCTTTTCGCCACTTTGGCTGCGCTTTGGGACCACCCGGTGGCGTGGCATGACCATACCCTTTTTGCACGCACAATCTCCGTCTTCTGACCCGCTCTATGGTGGCGGCCGGTCACGACGAAGCGTGCCGGGTGTTTAATTGCTGTCTGGATCATACCCCAAATTCGGCGCAAGCCAACGCTCGGCTGTCGGCAGGCTCCAGCCCTTGCGGGCGGCGTAGTTTTCGACCTGATCACGGTCAATTTTGCCGACATTGAAGTAGGTTGCTTGCGGGTGAGCAAAGTACCAACCCGAAACAGCCGATGCCGGCAACATGGCAAAGTGCTCTGTCAATTGCATGCCGGCATTGCCAGGTGCGTCGAGCCAATTGAACAGCTCGGCTTTTTCGCTGTGCTCGGGGCAGGCCGGATAGCCTGGTGCAGGGCGAATGCCAAGATATTTTTCGGCGATCAGATCAGCGTTGTCTAGCGTTTCATCCGGCGCATAGCCCCAGAACTCCTTGCGTACACGACGATGCAGCCACTCGGCAGTGGCTTCGGCAAAACGATCGGCGAGGGCCTTGATCAGAATGCCGTTGTACATGTCGCCAGCCTCTTCCCAGACTTTGGCCAGCTCGTCGGCGCCATGCACGGAAACAGCGAAGCCACCAACATAGTCCGGCGTGCCAGAATCCAGTGGTGCAACAAAATCGGCCAGCGAGTAGTTTGGTTTGCCACTGACCTTTTCACTTTGTTGGCGCAGGCAATGAATCTCACCGAGTACGTCTTGGTGTGCGGCATCGGCCCACACGCGAATGTCATCGCTGCCGACGCGGTTCGCCGGCCACAGACCAATAACACCACGAGCTTGTAGTGTTTTTTCGGCAATCAGCTTTTTGAGCATGGTCTGGGCGTCATCGAACAGGCTGCGCGCTGCTTCGCCCACGACCTCATCATGCAAAATCTTTGGGTACTTGCCGTGCAGGTCCCAGGAAATGAAGAAAGGCGTCCAGTCGAAGTAGGTAACTAATTCTTCCAGATCGATCAGTTCAGCTCCGAGCGTTGGATGACTGTTAAAGACCGTAATGCCAAGTCGCTGTGGCTTTACTGGCGTTGCGGCCGCCCAGTCGGTGACCACGCCTTGTTCCACGGCTCTGGCATAAGGCACGCGCTCGCCACGTGGCTGGCGATTATTGATGCGCTCGCGAACTTCGGCGTATTCCGTGCGACGCTCAGCAATAAATGCCGGCTTCATGTCTTTGCTGAGCAGCGTGGTGACCACGCCGACGGCACGTGAAGCATCGGCAACATAGACCACAGCATCATTCTTGTACTGAGGGTCAATTTTGACAGCCGTGTGCGCCTTTGATGTGGTCGCACCACCGATCAGCAACGGAATGGTGAAGCCCTGACGCTGCATCTCACGGGCAACATGAACCATCTCGTCCAGGGAAGGCGTGATTAGGCCGGACAGGCCGATGATGTCGACTTTTTCATCGCGTGCGACCTGAAGGATTTTTTCGCACGAGACCATGACGCCGAGATCGACGATATCGTAGCCGTTGCAGCCGAGCACCACACCCACGATGTTCTTGCCGATGTCATGCACATCGCCCTTGACAGTGGCCATGAGCACCTTGCCCTTGGCTTCGATCACACCGTTCTTTTCTTCTTCAATGAACGGAATGAGATGTGCCACTGCTTGTTTCATGACGCGAGCGGATTTCACCACCTGCGGCAGGAACATCTTGCCGGCACCGAAGAGGTCGCCGACCACATTCATGCCGTCCATGAGCGGACCTTCGATGACATGAATCGGGCGCGTGACTGACAGGCGTGCCTCTTCCGTATCTTCCACAATAAAGGTGGTGATGCCTTTCACCAGCGCATGCTCCAGGCGCTTGCCCACCGGCAGACTGCGCCAGGCGGCATCCTCGACCACGGCCTTGCTGCCGTCGCCGCGGAATTGTTCGGCGATTTCCAGCAGCCGCTCGGTGCCGTCATCGCGCAGGTTGCGCACCACATCTTCCACGCGCGCTTTCAGCTCGGCCGGAATGTCTTCGTAGATGGCGAGCTGGCCGGCGTTGACGATACCCATGGTGAGGCCGTTACGAATCGCGTAGTACAGGAAGACCGAGTGGATGGCCTCGCGCACCGGCTCGTTGCCACGGAACGAGAACGAGACATTGGAGATGCCGCCGGAGATCTTCGCGTACGGCAGTTCGCGCTTGATGAACGCGCACGAGTTGATGAAATCGACGGCGTAGTTGTTGTGCTCTTCGATGCCGGTCGCTACGGCGAACACATTCGGGTCGAAGATGATGTCTTCCGGCGGGAAGCCGACTTCATTGACCAGAATGTCGTAGGAGCGCTTACAGATTTCGTTCTTGCGCGCCTCGGTATCGGCCTGACCCTGCTCGTCGAAGGCCATGACGATGACCGCCGCGCCGTAGCGCATGCACAGCCTGGCGCGGGCGATGAATTCGGGGATGCCTTCCTTCATCGAAATCGAGTTCACCACCGACTTGCCCTGAATGCACTTCAGGCCGGCCTCAATGATCTCCCACTTCGACGAATCGACCATGATCGGCACGCGGCAGATGTCTGGCTCGGTGGCGACCATGTTTAGGAAGGTGACCATGGCGCGCTCGGAGTCGAGCATGCCTTCGTCCATATTGATGTCGATGATCTGCGCGCCGGCCTCGACCTGCTCGCGGGCAATCGCCAGCGCTTCCTGATAGTTCTCTTCGCGGATCAGGCGGGCGAATTTCTTCGACCCAGTGACATTGGTACGCTCACCGACATTGACGAAGAGGCTGCTCTCGTCAATCGTGAATGGCTCCAGCCCGGAGAGTTTGCAGGCCGGTGTAAATGATGGGACTTGGCGGCGTGGATGCTTGGCGACCGCTGCTGCGATGGCTTTGATGTGCTCCGGCGTGGTGCCGCAACATCCACCGACGATGTTGAGAAAGCCGCTGGCGGCAAATTCCTCGATGATCGCTGCCGTTTCGTCAGCGGTTTCGTCGTACTCGCCAAAGGCATTGGGCAGGCCCGCGTTCGGGTGGGCGCTAACAAAGGTGTCGGCCTTGATTGCCAGTTCCTGCACATAAGGCCGCAACTCCTTGCCGCCCAAAGCGCAGTTGAAGCCGATGGAAATCGGCTTGGCATGGCGAACGGAATTCCAGAATGCCTCTGCTGTCTGCCCGGACAAGGTGCGCCCGGAGGCATCGGTAATGGTGCCAGAGATCATGATTGGCAGCTCAAAGCCGAGATCTTCAAAGACGCCTTGTACGGCGAAGATAGCGGCCTTGGCGTTAAGCGTGTCGAATACGGTCTCGATCAAAATGATGTCGGCGCCGCCCTCGATCAATGCAAAGGTCGCCTCGCGATAATTCACTACCAGCTCGTCGAAGCTGACATTACGGAAGGCCGGGTTGTTCACATCCGGCGAAATCGAGCAGGTACGCGAAGTCGGGCCGAGCACGCCAGCCACGAAGCGCGGCTTGTGCGGCTCGCGTGCCGTCCACTCATCCGCGACGCGGCGGGCGAGGGCAGCGGCTTCGCGATTGAGCTCGGTGACCAGCGACTCCATGCCGTAGTCGGCCATGGATACCTGCGTGCCATTGAAGGAGTTGGTTTCGAGAATGTCGGCACCGGCGGCGCAATAGGCATCGTGAATGCCGGCGATGATACTCGGATTGCTGAGCACCAGCAGATCGTTGTTGCCCTTTACATCGCGCGGCCAGTCGGCAAAGCGCTCTCCGCGATAGTCGGCTTCTTCGAGCTTGTGGCGCTGAATCATGGTGCCCATGGCGCCATCAATGATCAGGATGCGCTCGTGCAGCGCCTGCTGGAATTGCTGAACTCGGGTATCGCGGGATGAGCTGGACATTAGTGTGGGCATCTATCCAAAAAAATGGATGGATAGTGTAGCAGAGCTGTTAGCATGAGTCCTGTCTTGCTGGTGGTTCAGGCCTGCTATAATGCGCTACAAGTTGAATTTCGCCGAAGGGGCTCTTAATGAGTGATGTGATGAGCGACGCCGTGTCTACAGAGGCACTTCCTGTTGAGGCGCTTCCAAATGAAGTGACCAGCAACATGGTGATTACCGAGTCTGCGCAAGTCTATCTGCGCGAGTTACTGGGCAAGCAAAACAGCCCGGGCATTGGCGTGCGCATCTTTGTCGAAAACCCCGGCACACCGCGCGCCGAGTGCTGCATGGCGTATTGCACGCTTGGCGAGGAAAAGGTTGAAGATGTGCGCATCGACTACGAGGGCTTTCCGGCCTATGTTGATTTCCGTTCGGTGACCTATCTGGTCGATGCCGTGATTGATTACAACAAAGATCGCATGGGCGGCCAGCTCACATTCAAAGCGCCGCGCTCAAAAGTGCCGAACATTTCTTCCGACAGCCCGATCGAAGAGCGCATTAATCATGTGCTGTTCTCTGAAGTAAACCCTGGCCTGGCTGCTCACAATGGTAGCGTCAGTCTGCTTGAGTGCTACAACGATCCTGACGATGGCTGGACGGCCGTGCTCAAATTCGGTGGTGGTTGCCAAGGCTGCTCGGCTGTGGATATGACGCTGAAGCAGGGTGTGGAAACTACGCTGAAGGCTCAGATTCCTGAGCTGGCACGTGTCACTGACAGCACCGATCACAGCAAGAAAGACAACGCCTACTTCAAGTAATGCGTAGTTAGAGCCTCCGCCGTGTGAGTTCACGCTCATACGGCGTTCTGCTTTTTAGATTAAAATTTTGTAATAAAGACAAATTTGTCACACTTTTTTGTATGGCAGATCACTAGAATGCGCGTCTTTTGCACAATCTTCCCCCGCTCGGTGAAATTGAATGCTTGCGTTTGGCTTGACTCGACTGCACTGGATCATGCGTATCCTGATCCTGGCACTACTGTCTTTGCTGTGGTCACCCATGCTGCTGGCGCAAAGCGAAGTGACCATTCTGTGTTACCACGAAATCTCCGAACGTTCGCAAGCGCTAGCCGCTGACTACTCGGTGACTCCCACCCAGTTGGTGCGCCAGCTCGACTGGTTGAAGAACAACGGTTATCACTTTGTCAGTGTTGATGATGTGCTGGCGGATCGTGCCGGCACCAAACCTTTGCCGGAAAAGTCGGTGCTGCTGAGTTTTGACGATGGCTATCGCTCGGTTTACACCCATGTGTTTCCGCTGCTGAAGCTGTTTGATGCTCCAGCCGTAGTAGCGGTTGTTGGTAGTTGGCTGGAAGAGAAGGAGCGAGTCGATTTCGACGGACGCACCATTCCTCGATCAGACTTTCTGACCTGGTCAGAAATTCGCGAAATGCAGAAAAGCGGTCTGGTTGAGGTCGCTAGCCACAGTTATGCCTTGCATCGCGGCATGATGGGCAACCCGCAGGGTAATAAGGAACCGGCGGCAATCACGCGTTTGTTTGATTCGGCCACGCAGCGTTACGAGTCTGAAAGCGAGTATCAGGCACGGGTGCTCAGCGACCTGAAGCGCAACAGTTCGGTGATCAAGCAGGCATTGGGCAAGGCGCCGCGCACCATGGTCTGGCCTTATGGCAGCTATAACGCGAGTACCCGGGCGCTGGCGGCCAAGGCCGGCATGCCGGTTGGCTTGTCGCTGGATGATGGCCCGAATACGCCGAATGTCCCTGTTGATCGTTTGCGCCGAATTCTGGTGGAGGCGCCGCTGACGCTGGCTGGGCTGGAGCGCGAGATATCCATTCGCCATCGCAACCTGAGCGATAACGACCGTGCCGCGAAGATCATGCATGTCGATCTCGATAATGTGTATGACCCCGATCCGGCACAGCAGGAGCGCAACCTCGGCCATCTGCTCGATCGCATTCAGCTCATGGGCGTGAACACGGTCTATGTGCAGGCCTTTGCCGACCCCGACGGCAACGGCTCGGCCGATGCCCTGTACTTCCCCAATCGTCATCTGCCCATGCGTGCCGATTTGTTCAATCGTGTGGTTTGGCAGATCAGCACGCGCACCAAGGCCAAGCGTGTTTATGCTTGGATGCCGATGCTGGCGTTTGACCTGCCGGCGAATAATCCGGCAGCGAATGATGTGGTGGTGACGCAGACCAATAATCCTGACCATGTTGCTATGGGATATCACCGCCTCACGCCATTTTCAACGCGTGCACGGCAGGTGATTCGCGATATCTACCAAGACTTGTCACGCACGGTTCCGATTTCCGGTCTGCTTTTTCACGACGATGTGACGCTCAGCGATTACGAAGATTCCAGCCCAGATGCATTGGCTACGTATAAGGACTGGGGCTTGCCGGCCTCGTTGGCCACTATACGTGATGACGACGACCTGCTCGGGCGCTGGACCATCCTGAAGATTCACTGGTTAGACAACTTCGCCAAAGAGCTGGCCAATGTGGTGCGTCAGGAGCAGCCGGAGCTGAAGACGGCGCGCAACATGTACGCTCAGGTCGTGCTCAATCCGCGTTCGGAAACCTGGTATTCGCAGGCGTTGCAGAACTCGCTGGTGAGCTATGACTTCACCGCCATCATGGCCATGCCTTACATGGAGCAAGCGGCTAACCCAACGGCGTTTTACGAGGCATTGGTGGACAAGGTCAACGTCGTGCCAGGCGCAATGAACCGCGTGGTGTTCGAGTTGCAGGCCACGAACTGGCGCAATAACCAATCCGTGCCATCGCAAGAAATGGCCGGCACCATCGCACTGTTGTATAAATTGGGTGTCAAGCATGTTGGCTACTACCCGGATAACTTCATCCATGACCATCCGGACCCCGCCGTCCTGAAGCCGGTTTTTGATTCTAAACCGAGCGGTCCTGACCGATGAGCATCCTCACTGACCTGCCGTTTTGGCGTGATCTGGCCGATACCGCGCTAGCTTTTGTTTTTTACTATCCGCTTTACATGTCACTGCTGTGGATGCTTGGTGCTGTCATTTTCTATTGGCGCTTCGAGCGCGGGCAGAACCCGTTCTATCGCCCGAACGAGCTGGTGAATACGCCGTCGGTAAGTGTGTTGATTCCATGCTTCAACGAAGGTGATAACGCCGAAGAAACGCTCACCCATGCATTGCGCTTGAATTACCCAGATTTCGAGGTGATTGCCATTAACGATGGTAGCAGCGACAACACCGCTGAGGTGCTGGACAGGCTAGCGGCGGAGCATCCCAGATTGCGCGTGGTGCATCTCGCGCAGAACCAGGGCAAGGCCATGGCCTTACAAGCCGGCAGCCTGCTCGCCAAACACGAAATTTTGATTTGTATTGATGGCGATGCTTTGCTCGATCCACATGCGGCGCACTGGATGGTGCGTCATTTTGTGGAAGATGCCACGGTGGCGGCCGTCACCGGCAATCCGCGCATTCGCAACCGCTCGACGCTGCTCGGTCGTATCCAGGTTGGCGAATTTTCGTCGATTGTCGGCATGATCAAGCGAGCGCAGCGTACCTTCGGTCGCTTGTTTACGGTGTCTGGTGTCATCACGGCCTTTCGCAAATCGGCGGTACATCAGATCGGCTACTGGAGTGCCGATATGCTCACCGAAGACATTGATGTGACCTGGAAGTTGCAGCGTTCGGGCTGGGATATTCGTTTCGAGCCCAATGCGCTGGTCTGGATCCTCATGCCGGAAACGCTGGGTGGCCTGTGGAGGCAGCGCCTGCGCTGGGCCATGGGCGGTGCGCAGGTGCTGCTGAAGAACCTTGATGTGCTGGTGCGCCCAACTCAGAATCATCTCTGGCCGTTGATGATGGAGTTGTGCCTGAGCTTGCTTTGGTCTTACTTGATGGCGTTGCTCTGCGTGCTCTGGCTGCTCTCGCTGATCTTGCCCACGGGACTGTTGCCGCACATGACATCGCCCCTGTTGCCGCAATGGAGCAGCGTGATTCTTGGCGCCACCTGCCTACTGCAATTCGGCCTGAGCAAATGGCTGGACAGCCGCTACGACCAGGGCTTGGGCCGCAATTATTACTGGATGATCTGGTACCCGCTGGTGTTCTGGATCATCACCACCTTATCGACCATTGTCGCTTTCCCGAAAGTCGTTTTCCGCCGTACCGGTCAGCGCGCGCGCTGGGTCAGCCCGGATCGTGGCGTCCGCATTGAATCAACCTCCGTGAATTCTGAGACTGAACATGAAAAGCAATAAATCCCTCATCATTGATCTGCGCAGCCAGCTGCATTGGCATCAACGCATGCTCTCCGATGTTTTCACAGCGCTGCTGTGGGGAGTCTGGTTCTATCTCTGGCGTCCGATTGCCGGCCTAATTGCCTGGCTGCATAACTGGAGCATGATGGTGCGTCCCACGACGACCAAGTTCATGCTGACGGGTGTCATCAGCATTGAGGGCTTGATGGCGGTTTTTGGTGCGGCCGGCACGCTGATGCTCTGGTCTCTGCTGCCCAAGCGTGGCGTTGCCCGTCAGCCGGTGGTCAATAGCGTGAACGATGCTGCTGTTTACTTCCAGCTGCCGGTGGTCAGCATCGAACAGGGCCAGCAAGCCAATATCTGCCGCGTTCATCACGATGAATGCGGGCGGATTGTGCGGATCGAGACACAAGGCTGATGTATTCTTTATGGCAGTGTAGTCAGCCAAGCTGTTGGCATTGGTAATGGGCCATTCACTGGTGTGATGACATAACGCAGTTTGCCGTTTTGGTTGGGGTCCGGGCTATTCGTGACCTCCTGCACATCCAGTTGTGCGGCTATGAGAAAGCTTTCTGGGCGCATCAAGTAAAATATCTCAGCAGATGGTGACCAGGCCATGCTCAGCGATTGATCCTCAGTTGGCGTATGAATGGTCAGCGTTGCAGAGGCGGGCACTTGGCTCATGGGGTCCTCTCCAAGGCCGCAATAAGATTTGATGAATTCGCTGTAACCTAAGGCTTGGCCGTTCGCTATCAGTGAGGCGCACCATGGCTCCGATGGCGGGTGTGCATAGGTGAGATCCATCACATAGTGCGCGCCGAGATAATATGTGCCGACGTGCAGCTGATTGCAGTTGCTGCGATAGCGTTCAATGCCGGGGCCGCTTTCTGCATCGAAGCTGATGTATCCGACATGGCCAGTCGGCGGCGAGAATACGGTACTGCCCGGTGCGGCACCTGCTCGTGAGCTGACGAAATAACCATCGGGTTCGTACAGCGCGAGATCGAGATCGACATTACCAGCCCAGCTCAAGGCTACTGTAATCGGGCCATCTCCGGAGGCGGGGGCTGGCTTTTGCAGGCTGGCGAGCCGAGTCTGAATACCTTCAAGTACGGATTGATGTGTGTTGTATGCCGCACGCAAGTAGGTGTCAGTAAAGCTGTGTGCTTGTATTAGTGTGAATGCCCCTAGCCCGAATGTCGGAACTGCTTCGCCTGATGCATATTTCAAGGTCAGATTTTCTGGCAAGGCACCCGGCGTGGCACTGATAAAATCCCTGTTGTTGGTGAGATAGGGACCTGTATTTCCTGCCACATTATTGGCGGGTGTCGCCACTCCGTAGATGCCGACACTTTGCCTGACCGGTAGCTCTGGGTTTTGACGGAGCAGCATCTCATACGCCTCATTGGCGTAAAGGTTTCCTTGAGAGTGCGATACGATAAGCACTGTATTGCCTTGCAGTAAAGCATCACGATATTGGTCGACATGATCTTGAAGCTCATTTGCAACAACAGGATAAAATCCCTGCATGGCTTTGGTGAGAATATCCTGAAGCCAAGATGGAATGCCTGTTGCACCCGTCATCCAGAGCATGACCTGGCTGCTGAATTGCAGGCCAACTTGAGTGGCGGCTTGGAGTAAGTCGGCTATTACGTTATTCGTATGATTATATGAGAGGTAATACCTATAATTTATCTCGCCATCCCTTTCCACTATCAGGCTTGAGAGTTCGTCAAGGTTTCGACGAGCAGCTTGGGGGGTGACAGATATGCCATTTACATGGAATATCTTTACGATTTCGGCTGACTCAATACATGATGCAGGCTGTGCATGTGAAATTGAGCAAAAAAATAGAGTTAAGATTATTGAGAGTACCTTGTCCATGGTAGTTGATCCCTTTAAGTGTCATTGGCAGTCGGGTTTTTTATTTATTTCAAATGTGGCTCCTGCTATTAGAGCGCTTGATTGCCAGTATTTTTCAAATCTTTCGCGTGTATTTGCTGTGTATGCCACTATTTCATCAATAAGCTGTCCTCTTTTATCGTAGTTTTCAATGTTATTGCCTGGTAAAATGACATGAACAATGCAGTCGACCATATTTCCCGACTCTTTGGCAGCCTGATACGCCTCTTGCTTTGTGTTTGCTTCCATAAATACCTGTACTGTACGAGCGTATTTCTCAGCGGCTTTTTTTATAGTGGGAGTATCGGCATATTTTT
>JACCDZ011097903.1_pt1 | contig 31796 bp, 29 predicted proteins | sample 7449551 | NCBI WGS metagenome assembly JACCDZ01 (sample SAMN15323452, study PRJNA562643) | freshwater metagenome | isolation source: river surface water | place: USA:Blue River Watershed | collected 2017-08-18 | reverse complement strand
GATGTGGTCACGACCTGTCGCCGCCCGCGCAATACGGATAGCAGCTGAAGTGGCGTCAGTACCATTTTTGCCAAAACGCACAGATTCGGCGCATGGAATAAGTTCGGTTAGTAGTTCCGCAACTTCAGTTTCAAGGCGGTGTGGCAGCGAAAATGATACGCCATTTTTCATTTGCGTCGCGACAGCTTGGTCAATTTCTGGTTGGCAATAACCTAAAGTCACCGCACAAAGGCTATTCACGCAGTCTAAGTACCGATTGCCATCGATATCCCAAACATAAGCGCCTTCACCGCGTTCAATAAAGAGTGGAGCCGCGCCACGAGGGTAGTTAACTAAGCTTTTGCTAAAGGTTTGAGATGCCAGCGGGATCACCGCTAGCGCGCGGTCTAAGAATTGTTCAGATAACTCGTAACGGCTGGTCATCAGCGGACTCCTGCTGCAAGCGCCGCGGCCTGCGCAGCTTGTGCGCCGGCATTGCGGATATGATGTTGATTAATGGTTTGCCATTCTGGATTTTGGCGCAGTAGCGCAAGTACATCCAGCCAGCTGAATTTGGGATTTTGTGGATACAAGGCGTTAAATACTTGCTCTACCAGCATAAAATCTTCTGGTTCATCAACGGTCCAGCGCAGCGCGCTGTAGTCGATGGGGCTCGTTAAGGTACCCAGTTTAAATTGCTCCGGATGCAAGCGGATGAAGTAGGTCGCATGCTCACGAATTGTCATATCAGTGCAATTGCGATCGGCTTGTTCAAGTGCTTGGATACTGCAGACTTCCGTATCAAGACCATCAGGAAAAGTCGCAGGATCGCAGTTACAGCTGTAGTCATTGCCTGCAGCCTGATGAAATTCAATGGTTTGATCGATAACACCAGCGTCAATCAACGGGCAATCGCCGGTTAGTCTGACTAAAGTGCTAGCGCCAACACTTTGTGCAGCCTTTAAGACACGATCTAACACGTCTTCTAGAGAACCGCGATAACAAGGCAAACCCAGTTTTTCGGCGAGGGCGGCGATTGCATCATCGCTTGGCTCAATGCTCGTGGCGATAACAAGCTGATTGATATGCCGGCTTTGTAAAATTCGCTCGCATTGACGCGCTAACATGGCCTCACCCAGCAAAGGCTTTAACACTTTGCCTGGTAGGCGGCGGGAACTGGTTCTTGCTTGTAATACTGCAACAATCGACAAGGCTCTCTCCTGCATCGCTGGATTTGGTGCGGTTAGGGCGCTTTTTTTGGCCAGCGCACCGGACTTATCAAGTTATCGTCCGTTTGTGCTAATTCTTGAATTTTTTGCAAAAAATCCGGCTGGGAAACTAGGCCGGCACTTTGCTGCCAAGCCTCGGAAATTTGCAAAAGTTCTTGAGCACTGGTGCAGCCGACGACACCTAATTCGACGGCAGGTAATACTCGCAGAATTGCCAGCGCTAAGGTTAGTTTATCTGTCTGATAATACTCACAATGCTGGTTAAACTTCGCAAAAGCTGTTTGATAAGCTGAACACCAAGCTGGGCGTTCGGGCATTAGTAGCAAACCTTGTAAAAACAGTGAGCGAATATGCACAGAAATGCCCAAGTCCTGACATCTTTGCAGTAACCCCTGCTGATAAAAACGCTGGTCAAAAACATTGAGCGGTAGCTGCACTACATCAATGTCGAATTGCTGCAAAATTGCAATGAGTTCGGCTGGCGTATAAACCGAAACGCCAATACGCCGACATAAACCTTCAAGCCGAAGTGAGTTTAAATCTGCATATATTTGCCTACCTCGCTCGCCAAGGAGTTGCTCCGGACGATGCAATAACACGGTGTCGACTTGTGGTCGCTGCAATCTTGTTAACGAGCAGGAGAGGGCGCTGCGGGCATGCAAACCCTCAGTGAGTTCTGGCAATTTAGTGATAATTGAAAACTGTTGAGCCAGTGGTTGTTCGCCTAAATTGGCCTCTGCTGAGCCATATAAATAAGCGGTATCGAGCCATCTGATGTCGGAATTCTGGGCCTGTTGCAAAATCGCGGTTATTGACGCTGAACTCACTTGACCTTGTGAATTAGAGATGCCGTAGTCCAAGCCAAACTGCACAGTGCCTAATGCCAGTGATGCCGAATTAAAGGCCATGACCATTGCCCCTTAAACGTTTGCCGCCGGCGATTGCTGATTTTGTTGCAATGCTAGTTTAAGAGCGTCGGCAACTTGTTGTTGCTGCTCTAAGGTAATTGTCGCATACATTGGTAAGCTAATAATTTGACTATAGAATTTCTCAGCTCCTGGGAAGTCGCCCCACTGAAAGCCTCGCGCTTGGTAATACGGCTGGGTATGGATGGGAATGTAATGAACATTGACACCAATTCCGGCAGCACGAAGAGCTTGAAACACAGCCAAACGCTGTTTGCTATTTTCTAAGCGAACAATATAAAGATGCCAAGCAGAGATACCGTCGATGGCATCGGCTGGTAATTCAACCGCAAGATCAGCTAACAGCTGTTGGTAAATTTCAGTAGCTTTGATCCGATGATGGATAAATTGCCGCAATCGGTCCAATTGGCTAAGGCCAAGTGCCGCTTGCAACTCGGTCATTCGATAGTTAAAGCCTAAGTCAATTTGTTGATAGTACCAAGGACCGTGGCTAGGCTCGCTCATATCTTGTTCGTTACGAGTAATGCCATGGCTCCGCAGCAACTGCAGTTGGCTATAAAGCGCAATGTCATTGCAAAGCGCCATGCCGCCTTCGGCTGTGGTGATAATTTTTACTGGGTGGAAACTAAAAATGGTGATGTCGCTATATCGGCAATTGCCGACTGGCTGATCTTGATAACTAGCGCCCACAGCATGTGACGCGTCTTCAATAATTTTCACGCCGTAAGAGGCACACAGGCGATGGATTGCCGCCATGTCACAGCTATGACCCGCTAAATGCACAGGGATCAGCACTTTCGGTAAGTTGCCGTGTAAGGCTGCACTAGCGAGTTTATTGGTAAGCGCTTCAACTGACATCAAGCCGGTTGTGGCATCGACATCAACAAAACCAATATTGGCACCGCAATACAAAGCACAGTTTGCCGAGGCAACGAAGCTAATTGGGCTGGTCCAAACCAAATCTCCAGCACCAACACCAAGCGCCAAACATGCAAGATGCAAGGCTGAGGTTGCACTATTCATGGCCACCGCATATTTGGCCTGACAAGCGGCAGCAATCGCTACTTCAAATTCAGGTACTTTCGGACCTTGCGTTAAGAAATCAGACTGTAAAGTCTCAATGACTGCGGCAATATCAGCATCGTCAATATGTTGGCGGCCGTATGGGATCATAACATCGCTTCACGATTAAATTCGTTGATCTCGTCCACACTTAAGAAATGTGGGTTTTTATCCGACACATACTCAGTGCCCGGCGCGACCAATTTGCCGCGTTCGCCAAGTGCATTAATGGTGAAGTCATTGCTGCGACTAGAGAACTGAATAGACGGGGCAATGACAAAGTGGTCATCGTATTCGTAAGTATTATACGACATGTCGCCTGGACACATCATTTCATGCAATTTTTCACCAGGTCTGATGCCGACGTCTTTGATTGGCATGTCCGGCGCTATCGCTTTGGCTAAATCGACAATGCGGATTGAAGGGATTTTCGGCACAAACAATTCACCACCAAACATCCGTTCGAAGTTTTTCAACACGAAATCAACACCACCTTGCAGGCTAATCCAAAAACGGGTCATTTCCGGGTGGGTGATCGGAATATATTCGGCACCGCTGTCACGAAGTTTCTCAAAAAATGGCACCACAGAGCCGCGCGATCCAACAACATTACCGTAACGCACCACCGAGAAGCGGGGACGGTCGCCGCCTGCGATGTTATTGGCCGCAATAAACAATTTATCGGAGGCTAGTTTAGTTGCGCCATATAAGTTGATTGGGTTTGCGGCTTTATCAGTCGACAGGGCAATCACTTTTTCAACGTTGTTCTCGATGGCTGCATGAATGACGTTTTCCGCGCCATTGATGTTGGTTTTAATACATTCCATCGGGTTGTATTCCGCTGCTGGCACTTGTTTCAGCGCTGCGGCATGGATCACATAGTCAACGCCGCGCATCGCCCGGATTAACCGTTCTTGATCACGAACATCGCCGATAAAATAGCGCATGCAATCAGCATTAAACTTTTGCTGCATTTCATATTGTTTTAATTCATCGCGCGAATAAATGATGATTTTGTTCGGTTTGTACCTTTGTAACAACGTCTGGGTGTATTTATGGCCAAATGAACCGGTGCCACCAGTGATAAAAATATTTTTATTATTAAACATGGAAACCCCTTAGTCGTTGCAAAGGCTGGCGTTAGCGCCAAACCCTCAATAGTCACATGCTGTACAAGCAGCTAAGCATAAACCGTTCCATAATTCAAAAGTCTAGTGTACTTAGCTTGGGCGCTACCGCGTGACACATCTCGATATCAATCCTAGTATGGCACCATAATTCACTTTAAATCCAGTGAGATAGCCACTGACATTTCAGTTTCCATCTGACATTCCTCAAATTTCTAAGGCAACTATCAGATCGCTTCTTGGCTGGTAGGTTTATTTATTGTTGAGAGTCGGTAAATAAACTGCACGAAGTACTCGCTTGCCGTTACTTTTTTGACAGATGCGTCAAAAAAACATCGTTTTGGCCTTGCTAGTATGGGATTGCTTTGCAAAAATGAAAAAAACCATGATTAGCGACCTGTAATGACGCCGAAGCTTTATATTCTTGATCAACAGGACCAACGAGCAAACCGCTTGCAGGTGATCCTGAGTTTTGTTGCTGAAGCCCATGAGCGCATCGGCGAAGATGACCTAGTCGCAGCACTGGCAAAAGAGCCAAAAGCTGTGGTGTTCCTCGGTGCTCTGACTAGCCAACAGCATGAAGCAATCATTGAAGCCAATCCTGAGGCAGCTTTTTTGTTGCTTGGGGAAACGCTGAAACCGTTATTACGCCATGCCAACACCGTGGGTTTACTGACAGAACCTTTCGCCTATGCATCACTGACCCAGCAATTACGCGATTGCCAGGAATATCATCGGTTATTGCCAGGACAACGCTTTCATGAAATCTCTGGCAAATTTGTCGGGATGGTCGGCAGTACAGCACCGATGCAACAGGTGCGTTTCCTTATTCAACAAGTAGCGAAAACTGATGCTAACGTATTGATTCTAGGTGAGTCAGGTACGGGTAAAGAAGTTGTAGCTCGTAATATCCATGTGTTATCGCATCGTGCTGATGGACCCTTTGTGCCAATCAACTGTGGCGCCATTCCAGCAGAGCTGTTGGAAAGCGAATTATTTGGTCATGAAAAAGGGGCCTTTACTGGTGCGATTTCAACTCGCAAAGGCCGTTTTGAACTGGCGCAAGGCGGTACTTTATTCCTTGATGAAATTGGCGATATGCCGCTGCCAATGCAAGTAAAGCTGCTTCGAGTGTTGCAAGAGCGCACTTACGAGCGGGTTGGTGGCAATCAACCGATCCGCGCCGATGTGCGAATTATTGCGGCTACGCATCGCCAGCTGGAAGGCATGATTGAAGATGGACGCTTTCGTGAAGACTTGTACTATCGGTTGAATGTGTTTCCAATTGAGACTCCAGCGCTGAAAGAGCGGGCTGAAGATTTGCCACTGCTGGTGCAGGAGTTGCAAGCCCGTTTAGACAGCAATAACCAAGCGGGTATCAAGTTTACTGAGCGTGCTTTAGAGAGTTTGAAATTGCATCCATGGCCAGGCAACGTGCGAGAGCTCGCCAACTTGGTCGAGCGCTTGACCATTATGTATCCAGGACAGGTAATTGATGTTGCGGAGCTCCCGCACAAGTATCGCCATATTGAAGTCGATACCTACGTACCGCATTATCCGGAAGCGCTGCTGGAACGTGATGTGATCAACGAGATGTTCCAATTTAACGATGATGATGACGACGATGGCGCTCAGCAATTGAACTCACAATTAGGCGGTGGTGGTTTGGAATATTTGCCGGAACATGGCTTAGATTTAAAACAATACTTGGCTGATTTAGAGGTATCGCTGATTAACCAAGCATTAGAGCGTCACGATTATGTAGTGGCTCGCGCAGCCGATATTTTAAGCCTTCGCCGCACCACCTTAGTCGAAAAAATGCGCAAATATAATTTGATGCGCGATGAAGGTGAAAGTTACTCCGAGTAACGACTTGTCAAAATGTTGGCGAAATAAATTTCGCCAACCCAATGAAATATAAAGTGATTTTCTTTGGCATGATTCCTGCTTTAGGTCGGTAGGACAATTCACTGACGGTCGCTTTTATGCCAACACATGCAGCTATACGCCCCTCCGCTTTGCGCTTAGTGCAAACTGTGACAGAGCCTGCGAGAAACATTCCGAGTTCTGCACGTTTTGCTTTTATGCCAGACGAGTCACCTGTGGCTCAACCGATGCCCGCGGCCGACCAGCTTGAATTGCAACGCTTACAGTTATTGGTGCAAGTATTGCCAACCGGCGTGGTTGAGCTTGACCAACGTGGTTTTGTGGCAAAAGCGAATCCGGTAGCGGTATCGATGCTCGGTGAACCGCTGATTGGCCAGCGCTGGTTGGATATCGTCAATCGTAGTTTTCGGCCACGTAGCGATGATGGCCTAGAAGTATCTTTACATGATGGTCGGCGGGTCAAATTAGCCATTACCTCACTAGATCCGTTAGCCGGGCAATTAATTGTGCTGACCGATTTGACGGAAACTCGGCAATTACAAAGCCGCTTATCTCATCTGCAGCGTTTATCTGGACTTGGCAAAATGATGGCGTCATTAGCCCACCAGATCCGTACGCCGCTGGCGAGCGCTATGCTCTATGCGCAAAACCTAACCAATCAAAAACTCAGTGCCGAATCCCGTGGTCAGTTTTCCAATAAATTATTGAATCGCTTGCAAGATCTCGAACAGCAAGTGAATGACTTACTGTTATTCGCTCGCGCTGGTCGCGAACAACAAGTTGCCGAATTGTCGATGCAACAGCTATTAAGCGAAGTCTACAGCTCAGTTGAAGCTATCGTGGTCGCCCAAGACGGCCATATCGCGGTTGAACTCCCACAGCCTGATTTGCAGGTGCTGGGCAACCATAGTGCTCTCACAGGCGCGTTAGCTAATTTAATTCAGAACGCTTTGCAACACGCTGGGCCTGGCGCACAGATTGATTTGTGTGCTTTGCCAGATCCGACTGGCAATTATGTAGTGCTGGCTGTGGAAGATCGCGGTCCAGGTGTGCCAGCGGCTTTGCAGCAGCAGATTTTCGAACCGTTTTTTACCACACGCAATAACGGCACCGGCTTAGGATTAGCCGTTGTACAAGCGGTCGCCCATTCCCACCATGGTTCAGTACGTTGTATCAACGGCGAACATGGCGGGGCAAGATTCGAAATGCGGATCCCGGTTTATCAATCGGTGAACGCAGCAACACATCAGGTCGAGGAGCAACCCTATGCAAACAACTAAAATTTTGGTCGTTGAGGATGATGCGGGTTTACGAGAAGCCCTGACCGATACCTTATTGTTGGCACAGTATGAAGTGATCGCTGCAGATAGTGGCGAACAAGCAATGCAATTACTGAAACAGCACAAGTGTCGTTTAGTGGTTAGCGATGTGCAGATGTCAGGGATTTCCGGGCTCGATTTATTGAAGTCGATAAAATTGAACTATCCGCAGATCCCAGTGTTAATGATGACCGCCTATGCCACAGTGAACGATGCGGTACAAGCTATCCGCCTTGGCGCTGTCGACTATTTAGCCAAGCCATTTTCACCGCAAGTCCTAGTTAACATGGTCGGTCGGTATTTACCGCCCGATGATATCAAGGCGTTTGAACCTATTGTCGCAGCACCAAGCAGCACGCAGTTGGTTAAATTGGCGGCTAAGGTTGCTCGCTCTGATGCTACCGTGATGGTGTTAGGTCCAAGTGGTTCTGGTAAAGAAGTGCTAGCACGCTACATTCATCAGCAATCGCCACGGCATGAAGGCCCATTCGTTGCGATTAACTGTGCGGCAATTCCAGAAAATATGTTGGAATCAACGCTATTTGGTTATGAAAAAGGTGCCTTTACCGGTGCAATTCAAGCGTGTCCGGGCAAGTTTGAACAAGCGCAACAGGGCACCATTTTACTCGATGAAATCAGTGAAATGGATTTGAACCTTCAGGCCAAATTGCTGCGTGTACTGCAAGAGCGTGAGGTTGAGCGTTTGGGCAGTCGCAAAACTATTAAACTTGATGTTCGAGTCATTGCCACCAGTAACCGAGATCTGCGTCAAGCCGTTGCTCAAGGGCAATTCCGCGAAGATTTGTTCTATCGACTCAATGTGTTTCCGTTGACTTGGACTGCACTGTGGGAAAGACCTGAAGACATTTTACCGCTGTGCCAGCACTTGTTGGAACGGCATTGCCAGCAACAAGGCATTGCCGTGCCAGAACTATCTGCGGGCGCTAAACGTAAATTCCTGACACACGAATGGCCAGGCAACGTGCGCGAGCTTGATAACGTCATCCAACGCGCATTAATTGTGCATAGTGATCAGCTGATTACCGAAGATGACGTTTTATTAGAAACGTTGTCAGCGAGTGAGCGTCGCAGCCCCGACATGACCAGTCCCATGCTGATGGCCAATGATCCTGATCTCAGCGTGTTTAAAAGTGGGGTTTACGAGCAAGAGCATCGGCTAATTCTGGATACCATGAAGGCTTGTGCGAACCGCCGTAAAGAGGTCGCCGAGAAATTAGGGATAAGTGCCAGAACCCTGCGCTACAAACTTGCTCGGATGCGCGAATCCGGCATCCAACTTCCGGCATAGTACTCATCTCATCCCAGTAAGGCCGATCTACAGATCGGCCTTACCTTTTCTAGAAGATCTGCCCTTGTCAGCTTTTTGACAGCTTAAATAATTCCTATCCTATTGATTTTTATTGGTAAATTGTTGGCACGTCTTGTGCTTTATCAAGTTATCAAAAGTTAAAGCCATAGGTAGCAACATCATGGATATTAAAGGCGCCGCACTGTTTCAAGAAATGCAGGCTTATGCGCGACAAGCGCAGAATATTTCCAATGACCTTCGCCCTGGTTTGGTAACCACAGAGAATACCAGCCAAGCCGATTTCCAAGGCCTATTGAAAATGGCGCTCGATAACGTCAATGGCTTACAACAAAATTCCAATCAACTTGCCACCGCTGTAGAGATGGGTGATCCGAAAGTGACTCTGGCTCAAGCGATGATTGCAGGACAAAAAGCATCAATTGCCTTTGAAGCGACGGTACAGGTTCGCAACAAGCTAGTTGAAGCATACAAAGAAATTATGGCAATGCCGGTCTGACGGAGGAGTAACAAGTGGCTGAATCTACTGAATTAGCACTGAGCAGCAACGACTTCGGTACGCCGTCTCAGGATAACAATGCCCAACAAGAGCAAAAATCTGGGTTTTTGGGCAATATGGGTGGGACCGACATAGTCCGCCAAATAACAATGATTGTGGCGCTGACCATCTGTATCGCCATCGCAATTTTAATTATTTTCTGGGCCAAAGCGCCAGAAATGCGCCCACTAGGCACTTTTGAAACTACCGAACTCATTCAGCATCTGGATTATTTAGATGCACAAAAAATTGAATATAAACTCGAAGGCAATGTGATTTTAGTGCCTGACGACAAATATCAAAGCATCAAACTTGGCTTAAGTCGGGCAGGGGTAAAACCAGAAACTAATTCTGGTGAAGATATTCTGATGCAAGACAGTGGCTTTGGCGTGAGTCAGCGTTTAGAAATGGAACGTTTGAAACATAGCCGCGAGCAACAGCTGGCTCGGACTATCGAAGAGTTTCAAAATGTCGCGAGAGCGCGAGTATTGTTAGCCATTCCGAAAGAGAACATCTTTGCACGTATTGAAAAACAACCATCAGCAACTGTAATGATTACAGCCAAAGGCGGTAAAGCATTAAAAGACTCTGAGGTTGATGCGATTGTCGATTTAGTTGCTTCAGCAGTGCAAGGCTTGGAGCCAACGAAAGTCACAGTAACCGACCAAAATGGCCGTTTACTTAACAGTGGCTCGCAAGATGCGGCGTCAGCGCGTTCTCGCAAAGAATATGAACTCGAACAAAAACGTGAAGAAGAATATCGCCAGAAAATTGACTCTATTCTGATCCCGGTACTGGGCCTTGATAACTACACTGCCCAAGTTGATCTGTTGATGGATTTTACCGCAACCGAACAAACGCAAAAACGTTTTAACCCCGATTTACCGGCAGTCCGCAGTGAAATGACCGCAGAGGAAAATAGTGTCGGCGGTGGTTCAGTTGGGATCCCAGGTGCTTTATCGAACCAGCCACCGGTTGATGCCAATATTCCGGAAAAAGCGGCTGATGGCTCGACGCCGGTAGTGCCTGGTCGCAACAGTAAAGAAGTCACCCGCAACTATGAGCTTGATACGACTATTAGCCATTCCACCCAACAATCGGGTGTGATCCGTCGGATTAGCGTGTCGGTTGCTGTTGATTACAAATTAGGCGAAGCCAAAGGTGAAGAGGCCGCCAAACCAGAGCCAAGATCTCAAGCTGAGTTACAAAACATTCGTCGTTTACTACAAGGTGGTGTCGGTTTTGACGTGCAACGTGGTGATACTATTGAAGTGGTATCAGTGCCGTTTACTCGTGCGGAGATAGTCGAAGCCAAAGAACTACCGCTGTGGGAGCAGGAATGGTTCTACAAAGTGGTGAAACTACTAGCTGCCGTCATCGTAATCATCGTACTTATCATGGCGATCGTGAAACCAATGTTGAAACGATTGATCTACCCTGAAGATACGACCGAAAGTTATGATGAACATTCTCTGTCACGTGGCGTAGACTTAGGCGATGACACCTTAGATATGCTGACGAAAGAATTTGATGCGAAGTCGGTCGGCTTCGCAGCGGACGGTACCTTAATGCTACCGGATCTGCATGGCGATGAAGACTTATTAAAAGCGGTGCGGGCATTGGTTGCCAATGAACCTGAACTTTCCTCTCTGGTCGTGAAGAATTGGTTGGCTGAAGATGAGTAATGTAGAGACTACCCAAAAACCGGCGTTCGACGTTGGTAAGCTTGATGGTGTGGAAAAGGCCGCTATTCTGCTGCTCAGTCTGTCAGAGGAAGATGCTGCCCAGATCCTGAAGCATTTAGAGCCAAAACAAGTGCAGAAAGTTGGTATGGCAATGGCCTCTATTGAGGACTTAAACCAGGCCAAGATTTCAGCAGTGCATCGCTTGTTTATTGAGCAGATCCAAAACTTTAGTACCATCGGCTTCCAAAGCGAAGAGTTTATTCGTCGTGCATTAACGGCAGCCTTAGGTGAAGAGAAAGCGTCGAACTTAATCGACCAAATTATCTTGGGCGGCGGCGCTAAGGGTCTTGATTCTCTGAAATGGATGGATTCGAAGCAAGTGGCGAATATCATCCGCAACGAGCATCCGCAGATCCAAACGATTGTATTGTCTTATTTAGAGCCAGAACAATCAGCGGAAATCTTGAGCCAGTTCCCGGAAAAAGTTCGACTAGATTTAACCATGCGGATCGCCAACTTAGAAGAAGTGCAACCAGCGGCGTTGCAAGAGTTGAACGAAATCATGGAGAAACAGTTCGCCGGTCAAGCGGGTGCGCAAGCGGCGAAAATGGGCGGCTTAAAAGCTGCGGCCGATATCATGAACTACCTAGACACCAACGTCGAAGGTCAGTTGATGGATTCTATCCGCGAGCACGACGAAGAAATGGCGCAGCAAATTCAAGATTTGATGTTCGTATTCGAAAACTTATTAGAAGTCGACGACCGGGCAATTCAAGCAATCTTGCGCGAAGTTCAACAGGATGTGTTGATGAAGGCACTGAAAGGTGCCGACGAAACATTACGCGAGAAGATCCTGAAAAATATGTCAAAACGCGCTGCCGAAATGTTGGCAGACGATTTGGAAGCGATGGGACCAGTTCGTGTCAGCGAAGTGGAAACCGCACAAAAAGAAATTCTGTCGACAGCACGCCGCTTGGCCGATGCCGGCGAAATTATGTTAGGTGGCGGTGGCGGCGAAGACTTCCTGTAAGTCTAAGCCCAAGGAGTAAGTGCGAATGAGCCTAAATTCTTTTATTAAAAATCGGCCTTTTGAACCAGATGCCGAAGTTTTAGAGCTGTTAAAAGATTGGCCAACACCGGATTTTCAAAAAGGTGTTGTCAAAGATCGCACTAAGACCAATGCCTTATACAAAACTGAACCAGAACGCCGAGCAGTGGTCAGTAAGGCCGAAGATGAAGAGATTAAGCCATTAACTGCGGAAGATATTGATCAGATCCGCCAGGCGGCTTATGACGATGGAGTCGCCCAAGGTAAAGAAGAAGGCTTTGGCCAAGGATACGCCGAAGGTCGTGAGCAAGGTTATCAAGATGGCTTGCAGCAAGGCCAAGCCGAAGGCAAAAAGCTAGGTTATGCCGAAGGTGAATCACTGATCCGTGAACAATTGGCGCAATTGCAATTGTTGATATCGCAGCTGCAGGCGCCGCTTTACAAAGTTGACGAGCAAGTTGAACAATCTTTGGTCGAGCTTGCGGTCGCGATGGCTGAAGCCGTGGTGCAAGTGGAAGTCAAAACGAATCCAGCGGCCATCTTGCAAACTTTGCGTCAGGCAATTGACGCTTTACCGCAACAAGCCAAAAATATTCGAATTCAGCTACATCCAGCCGATTTGGCGATTGTCGAACAGCATTTTACTGCGGAAAATATTGCCGAACGTGGCTGGCAATTACGCCAAGAACCTGCATTAAATCAAGGGGATTGCCGCATTGATGCCGGTGATTCGAGCGTAGAACGCACGTTAAAAACTCGTATTGCTAAAACATTGGAGCACTTCTTGCAAACTTCAGGGCAAGACAGTTAATTCGGATTTTGCTTTGATGAGCCAACCTTCCTTAGCCGAACGGATCCAAGGCCAACGTGAACACATTCGAGTCAATCGCCCAGTGGTCGCAGGGCGTTTGGTACGTGTGGTCGGTTTAACCCTAGAGGCAACGGGCTGCAGCGCGGCTATCGGTCAAACTTGTCATGTCGAAACAGCTTCAGGCGAGTTGTATGCTGAGGTTGTCGGCTTTTCCCAAGATCGTATCTTCCTGATGCCCAAAGATGATGTGAATGGTGTTCTGCCTGGCGCACGCGTGACGCCATTGCAGGATTACCAAGGTGTCCCACTTACCATGGCGCTGCTGGGTCGTGTGATTGACGGCGCAGGTACGCCGCTAGATGGCAAAGGGCCTGTGCGCTCTGATGAATATGCAACTCAGAAAAAAACGCCAATTAATCCATTGCAGCGCCGACCAATTCGCCAGCCGTTAGATGTGGGTGTGCGAGCGATTAATGCCATCATCACCGTTGGCAAGGGCCAACGGATGGGCTTGTTCGCCGGCTCTGGTGTAGGTAAATCGGTATTGCTGGGCATGATGACTCGCGGCACTTCTGCCGATGTGATCGTGGTTGGTTTGGTCGGTGAGCGGGGCCGCGAAGTTAAAGAATTTATCGACGAAATCCTTGGCGATGAGGGCCGTAAGCGCTCGGTAGTCGTGGCTGCACCAGCAGATGTATCGCCACTGATGCGCTTAAAAGGTTGTGAAACCGCAGTACAAATTGCCGAATATTTCCGGGACCAAGGCCTAGATGTGCTGCTGTTATTAGATTCGGTCACCCGGTATGCGCAAGCGCAGCGGGAGATCGCGCTTGCGGTCGGTGAGCCGCCTGCAACTAAGGGTTATCCACCTTCGGTGTTTGCCAAGTTACCGGCTTTGGTTGAACGCGCTGGTAACGGCGCGGATGGTCAAGGTTCAATCACCGCTTTTTATACGGTGTTGTCGGAAGGTGACGATTTACAAGATCCAATCGCCGATGCCGCACGGGCAATTTTGGATGGTCATATTGTATTGTCACGCCAACTGGCAGATAGCGGTCATTTTCCTGCGATAGACATCGAAAAATCGATTAGCCGGGTAATGCCAGCGGTGACAAGTCCTGAGCATCAACAAATGGCTCGGGCCGTGAAACAAATGGTTTCTAGCTTTTCTCAAAGTAAAGATCTGATAGCTATTGGCGCTTATGTGCGCGGCTCAGATCCGTTATTAGATGTCGCAATGGCGCAAATGCCGAAAATTAATAAGTTTTTGCAACAGGGAATGCTCGACGTGGTGCCTTACGATGACAGTCTGGCGGGTTTGGTTCAACTTATCCCTAACAACCGAGGCTTTTAATTATGGCGATGTCACAACTAGCACTCTTAATTAAAGTCCAGTTGGAAAAAGAAGAGAAGCTACAAGCACAATTCTCTCAAGCGCAGCAATTTATGCTGCAAGCACAACAAAAGTATGACGGTTTAGCGACTTATCGCACCGATTATGTTCGGCAAAGCCAGCAACGTGGTGCGCAAGGTATGCAGAGCCGGCAGTTTAATCAATATCTGAACTTCATCACTAAGCTCGACCAAGCGTTAGAGCAGCAAAACCGTCAAATCATTCAAGCGAAAAAAGTAGTAGAGCAACGCCGCCAAGCTTGGTTAGAAATGCAAAAGAAGCGTAAAGCCCTCGAGATGTTACTCGAAAAAGAACGGCAAGCGCTGCTGACCAAGGCTGCCAGAGCAGAGCAAAAACTGTTTGATGAGATTGCGGGACAGCAGTATTTCCGGCGCTTACAACAAGCTTCTGAAGGATATTAATTAAGCGCATGATGGCTCGGTGAGTACTCGGTGAGTCATTAAAGCTGATGTGCTTTTCAGGGATTTTATCAGATTGGTATTGTTGGCCTAATTATTGAATAACTTTTAACTAGTTTTTCGAGCAACACAGAAACAGCGGCCAAAAAAATGGCGATTGCTGCCTGTGAATTAAAATCGGAGTCACCATGAACTTGAATCTATCGTTGGATCTAAACGTATCCGAAGTGATTAGCCCTAAAGGCAATGCTGATCGCCAGCCATTATGGGGTGATGATCCGGTAGATCGTGATTTCGAGCAAGTGTTGCAAGATGAGTTGGCGGTCGCCGATGGCACCGAGCTAGGTCAAGTTATCGAGCCACTACCAACCACACCTGTTACTCGGCAGGAACTTGCCGCTGCCAGCGCAAGTTCAACAGAACAAGCCGACGAGGATACCGAGTTAACCGCAGAAGCTGAGCAAGCCGCGTTACTGCAATTAATCGCTAATGCCCGCTCTTATGAAGTTGCTGTCGAGAAAAATCCAGCAGTTAGTAAATCTGATGCCACTATCGACGAAGTGGGGGCTGCATTGTTGGCCAAAGAGTTGGCCAAAGAGTTGGCCAAAGACTTAGCGAATACTAAAGGCTCCGGCAAACAGGTCACTGAAGGTAATTCAATGCCACCTTTAGTAACTTCAGAGCAGCTTGAAGACTTGGTATTACCAGAACTTACTAAAACCAAGCTTAACGAACAAACCCAAGCCGCGGCGCCAAATGAAGTTGCAGTGCTTAGCGGCAAAGGCGCGCTGAAAGCGGAAAGTCAAACAATTGACAATCAAAAGCTGTCGTTTATTGAGCTGCCAGCCGACGAAGTGATGACTTCGCAAAAAGTTCAGGCTACAGCAACTGCCGACGTTACCCTGGTAAACGCGGAGAATAGTAAAGATGCTGGCGCGGCAAAGTCGAACAATGCCCAGCTTGCCAATTCGCAGCTGGCCAATTCGCAGCTGGCTAGTACCCAGCAAACTAATGCGCAAGCCGATGGCCAAGATGCTGCACAGCACTTAGCAAACACTAGCAAAGCAACTACGAACAAATCGACTCAAGATCAGATTGCCAAGTTAGTTGCTGGCGATACTGCCAACACTTCCCTGGCAAATACAGCTTTGCAAGCTGATAGCGAAACTAATGATAACGCTCAACAAACTCTGCTTTCGCAAAGCGCTGGTATTGCAAATAGCACTGTAAATAGCAATTCGAGCCAAGCTGCAACAAAAGGCACAATTGATGCTGAGACTAAAGCAAGCAAAGAGGCCCCCCTGGACTCGAAGGTAAATGCCAAGGCAATTGATGTTGCTGCGCTAACGCAAAATGATAAGCCGCTCGACGACACGGCTGAGAGTTTGGTGGTAAAGACTGAGCAGCTTGGCGGTCAACAAAAAAATGTCGAAGTGAAAAAGGGCGGCGATGATGCAGCGAAACCCGTGCTAAGCAATGCGTCAACCAATCACTCAGGTTTGAATCAGCAACCACAAACCACAACAGGCGCCGAGCAGGTGCAACGTCATGCTGAAGGATCCGCAAGTCCAATCAATGCGAATCAGCTTGCCGCTCTGAATAACGAAGTTGAACCAGGTACGCAAACTGTCAGTGCTAGTGCGGGCTTAAGCTTGAGCACAGCTGGTTCCGAGAGTAATCAAAGTTTTGCCGAACATCAGAAGCAACAAAATCAGCAGTTCACCGGGCAAACAGCTTCTGCACAAGCAGCTGAACAACTAACTGAGCCTGCAGAGGCCAACCTTGAAACGGTTCGGACCGTGACAACCATGCTTGAACCTGCAGTGAGCATTCCAGTTGCCGCACAAAAAGTCGAACACGCAGCATTGCTGCAAAGTCCTGCGGCAGCGCCTGTAAGCGCGATGAGTCACAGCGCACAAGCGTCTTCGCAGGTCGCGGCATTACAAACAGAAAAACTGGAAACATTAACGGCGAATTTAAGCTTGTTAGAGCCAAATGCGGCAACCCAGTTAAAAGATCGGTTGATGTATCAACTGAACAATAAGATCCAAAGTGCTGAAGTCAAAATTACCCCAGAGGATTTAGGCACAGTCCAAATTAAGGTCAATTTGCAACAAGAACAGTTGTCGGTGCAATTTGTTGTGCAGCAAAGCAATGCCAAAGAGTTACTTGAGCAACAAATGCCAAAACTAAAAGATCTGCTGCAGCAGCAAGGTTTTCAATTGACAGAAGGGCAAGTTGAGCAGCGTCAGGCTAATGATCGCCGCAGTGGCAGTGAGGAGAAATCCGGCCATCGTGGTTATGCAGCCAATACCAATGGCGAAGTTGAGCTTGCGCATGTTGCAACCGTGAAGAAACAAAGCGACAGAATGGTTGATTATTACGCATAACTACGCATAACTATGTCGAAACGAGATTGATGCTAGTATTAAATCAACTGTTTAGTGGATTGTTGATTGCGTTTGTAGCGAGCTGCGGTAAATAATAAGAAAAAGCTCAACACGGGAGTAGTTATGGCTGGCGAAAAAGATCTAGAAATCGCTGATGGCGGTGGCAAGAAAAAGAAAATGATCATCATTGGTGCTGCGGTCGCTGTTTTGTTGTTGGGCGGCGGTGGTGCGGCATTTTTTATGATGGGTGGAGAAGAGCCGCCTCCGGCTGCAACTGCTGACGGTGCTGCACCGGCTGCTGGTGATGTAGCGGCGACAGCTGATGGCAAACCGGCAGATGCTGCAGGTTCAGAAGCAGATCCGACAGTCGGCACTGCACTCTACGTAGGGATGCCGCGTCCGTTTGTATTTAATGTGCCAGGTGCATCGCGTGAACGGTTAGTGCAAATCAAAGCGCAGCTACTGGTTCGTGGTCAGAATAACGAAGAGCTGGCAAAGCAGCATATTCCGCTGATCGAGAGCACCATGTTACGTACTTTCAGTAAAGCCAATGCTGATGACTTAGTTACAGCAGCAGGCAAAGAAACTCTGAAGGCTGCGGCGTTAAAAGATGTTCAAGATGCTTTGGTTGGCGTTGCTAGCACCAAAGTAGTTGAAGAGATTTTGTTTACTGGCTTTGTCATGCAATAACCAGTGTTGAGGGTTAGATATTGAGTGATTTACTGTCCCAGGACGAAATTGATGCGCTCTTACATGGTGTCGATGACGTTGAAGAAGAAGAGGTTGACGAAGGTTCCGGTCCCGGTGGGCGATCGGCGCTAGAGTACGACTTTTCTTCGCAGGACCGCATCGTCCGGGGGCGGATGCCAACGCTGGAGATGGTGAACGAACGTTTCGCTCGGCATATGCGCATCAGTTTATTTAACATGATGCGTCGTACCGCGGAAGTATCAATCAACGGCGTGCAAATGATTAAGTTTGGCGAATATGTTCATACATTATTCGTCCCAACGAGTTTGAACATGGTTCGGTTCCGTCCGCTCAAAGGTACAGGACTTATCACCATGGAAGCACGATTAGTGTTTATTTTGGTAGATAACTTCTTTGGTGGCGATGGGCGTTATCACGCCAAGATCGAAGGTCGTGAATTTACGCCGACGGAACGTCGAATTATCCAAATGTTACTGAAGCTCATCTTCGAAGACTACAAAGAAGCATGGGCGCCGGTAATGGACGTCTCCTTTGAATATTTGGATTCGGAAGTAAACCCGGCGATGGCAAACATCGTGAGTCCAACCGAAGTCGTGGTTATCAGTTCATTCCATATTGAACTAGACGGCGGTGGCGGCGATTTCCACGTGGCTCTGCCTTATTCGATGCTCGAACCCATCCGCGAACTCTTGGATGCGGGTGTGCAAAGTGATAAAGAAGATACCGACTTGCGCTGGAGTAAAGCGTTACGTGATGAAATCATGGACGTTAAAGTCAATTTGACCACCAAAATGATGGATGTGGAATTGACCCTCGAGCAAGTAATGAATTTAAAAGCCGGTGATATCATTCCTGTGGAAATTCCAGAAACTATCACGGTGTTAATTGAAGATTTGCCGACATATCGCGCCAAAATGGGTAAATCTCGCGATAATGTGGCACTGAAAATTGTTGAGAAAATCAAACGGCCGGAGTCCGTGAAGTCTGAACTGCATGTCTTTACCAAAGGCGGTCGCCGCCTCGACAGCGATGCAGATATCAGTGAACTGGAAGCCGATTTAATTTTGTCAGAACGTTCTGAGGAAAGATGGTAATGGCAGACGATAAAGATACGATGGACGAATGGGCTGCCGCGTTAGCGGAAGCTGAAGGTGGTGCTGAGGCGGTCGAGCTTGAAGAGCTACACGATGAAAAAGCGCCGATCACTGCTGATGAAAAGCGCAAACTCGATACCATCTTAGATATCCCAGTAACCATTTCGATGGAAGTCGGTCGTTCTAAAATCAGTATCCGCAACTTATTGCAACTGAACCAAGGTTCGGTGGTAGAACTAGAACGGGTGGCTGGTGAGCCATTAGACGTGCTGGTAAACGGTACCTTGATTGCACATGGTGAAGTGGTTGTGGTCAACGATAAATTCGGTATTCGTTTAACCGACGTTATTAGCCAAATCGAACGGATCAAGAAGCTACGTTAATGCGAAATTTGCTACTTTGCCTATGTCTATTAACCACTGAGGTCTTGGCGCAAGATGCCCAGACCCCAGCGGCTAGTGCTGCGGTTAAAGAGGTGGCAAAGGAAGCTGTCAAAACGCCGGCGAACTTACCGGGCCTTAGTCAGCTTGTCATTTCTTTGGCGCTGGTCGTTGGTTTAGTGATTCTACTGGCATTTTTGTATAAAAAAATGCAGTTAAAAATGCCTGGTTCCAAGCATTTTAAAATAATTAGCACCCTAAGTTTGGGGCCGCGAGAAAAGCTGTTAGTTATTGAAATACAAGGAAAACAACGCGTGATTGGCGTCACTGCGCATAGCGTTAATTTCCTGTTCGAATTAGAAAATCCCCTCCCTGAAGAAAAGTTGGCATTAGATTTTCATACGCAGTTACAGTCGTTCCTGAAAAAATAGCCCAAAATCATGCTTCGAATCTTTTTGCTACTGCTGGCGGTACTAAGTCCAGCAGTGTTTGCTGACAACAGTGCGATGTCGGCATTACAAATCACCACCAATCCAGATGGTAGTCAGGAATATAGCGTAACTCTACAAGTCCTCGCCATGATGACGGCGCTGAGTTTTATTCCAGCGATGCTCATCATGATGACCAGTTTCACCCGCATCATTATTGTCTTGGCGATCCTGCGTCAAGCCATGGGCTTGATGCAAAGTCCATCGAACCAAGTATTAACAGGGATCGCCTTGTTCTTGACCTTTTTCATCATGGCGCCGACCTTTAAGCAAATTAACGACCAAGCATTGCAACCATACTTAAAAGAAGAAATGACTTCCTTGCAGGCATTCGACGCTGCAATCAAGCCGATCAAAGCTTTTATGTTGCAGCAAACTCGGGTGAAAGATTTAGAAACCTTTGCTGAAATTGCTGGGCATCCAGCGGTTGCATCAAATGCCGACTACCCAATCACTATTGTGATCCCGGCTTTTGTCACTAGCGAGCTGAAAACCGCCTTCCAAATTGGTTTTATGATTTTCATTCCGTTTTTGATCATAGATTTAGTGGTCGCCAGCGTGTTGATGGCGATGGGGATGATGATGCTGTCGCCGATGATTGTCTCACTGCCATTTAAACTGATGATGTTTGTGTTGGTTGATGGTTGGTTATTGGTGATGGGAACTTTGGCTAACAGTTACGGCATAGGGACTTAACATGACTCCTGAAGTATTTGTCGATGTGCTTAACGATGCGCTTTATTTAGTTATTCTGATGGTTTGCGCCATAGTGTTGCCGAGTTTACTGGTTGGTTTAGTGGTGTCGATCTTCCAAGCCGCAACTTCAATTAACGAGCAGACCCTAAGCTTTTTACCACGCTTAATTGTCACTTTGTTGGCGCTGATGTATGGCGGCCACTGGATGACGCAAACGCTGATGGAATATACCACCGCGCTATTTTTAAGCATTCCAACGGTGGTAAGCTAAATGGAATTCCCACTATCAACGCTGATGCAGGCTATCGCGGACATGTTATTGCCGCTTAGCCGTATTGCAGCAATGTTCGCGTTGATGGCCGGTGTTGGTGCTAAGACGGTTCCAGTGCGGGTGAAAATGGGCCTCACCGTGTTTTTTACCTTATTGATCATGCCGGTGATCCCGCCGAGCAAAAATATCGATTTGATGTCCTTTAATGTCGTGATGTTGGTGATGCAACAAATCATGATTGGGATGGCGATGGGCTTTATTTCCCTTATGTTCATCAATACATTTATCCAGGCAGGACAAATTTTGGCGACGCAAACTGGTTTGGCGTTTGCTTCGTTAGTTGATCCGGCGAGCGGCATCAACGTGCCAACCATTGGTCAATTCTATTTGATTTTAGCGACATTGCTGTTTTGGGTGTATGACGGCCATTTAGTGATGTTCCAAATGGTGGTGTTTAGTTTTCATTCACTGCCAATCGATGGTACGTGGTTTGATGTCTCGAATTATTGGACCATTATCGAATTTGGTGGTTGGATCTTTGCGACCTCGTTGGCAATAGTGCTAGCGCCAGTGACGGCGATGTTGCTGGTCAACCTAGCCTTTGGCGTGATGACTCGCGCAGCACCGCAGCTCAACGTATTCTCAATCGGTTTCCCGGTGACAATGGTGGCGGGCCTGATCATTCTCTGGCTGACTATGAACACCTTTGTCTTTCATTTTAATCTGCAATGGCAGCATGGTATCGAGTATACCTGCCGCATGATTGGCTGTTAACGGAGGTGCTTGATGTCCGCTGACAGTGATATGGAAAAGACCGAAGACCCCACGGGGAAGAAACTCGAACAGGCGGCAGAGAAGGGTAATATTGCCCGATCCCGTGATCTCGCCACAGCTTTTGTCTTGATGGGCAGTAGCTTGGCGCTGTTAGTGTTTGGTTCACAGCTCGCGCATGCAACCCTGACCGTTTGTCGGCGCCTATTCAGCTTAAACTTAAAAGACATCCAAGATCCGTATCAAATGTTTAACGGCCTCGGCACTGCGGTGAATGAAGTCATGCCGCCGTTTATGAAAATGATTGGAGTTATCGTTATTGCCGGGATTGTTGGTAATACCCTTTTAGGCGGTTATAACTTCACTTGGTACGGCGCGAGTTTCCGTATTAGCAAACTGGATCCGATGGCTGGCATCAAACGCATGTTTGGTGTGCAGTCGTTGGTTGAACTGATCAAGAGTATTTTGAAAGTACTAGTGGTCGGCGGTGGCGCGTACATTCTATTGAAAATATTCTTTGATGACATTATGGCGCTGAGTTTGATGAGTAGTCCTGATGATATCATCAGCGCTATGTATCTGTTAGGATGGATGTTTTTTGGCTTGTGTGCCAGCACCTTATTGATTGCCGCTATTGACGCACCTTACCAAAAGTGGAGTCATCACAATCAAATGAAGATGACTAAGCAAGAAGTCAAAGACGAATACAAAAACTCGGAAGGTAATCCAGAAATCAAAAGCCGGATCCGCGGCATGCAAATTCAAATCTCTCGTCGTCGGATGATGCAAGAGGTTCCGCAGGCTGATGTTATCGTCACTAACCCGACGCATTACTCGGTAGCACTCAAGTATGAGCAAGGTCGTAATCGTGCGCCGGTTGTGGTTGCCAAAGGCGTCGATCAGATGGCGTTTTATATTCGACAAATTGCTGAATCGCATAAGGTTCCGATAATCCAATCGCCAGCATTGGCTCGTTCCATTTATTACACTACCGAGATTGATAGCCCAATTCCGGAGCAATTATTTGCTGCTGTCGCACAAGTGCTTGCTTATGTTTATCAATTAAAAGTCTACAAACGTGGCCGTGGCAGTAAGCCAAAACCACTTGCCAAAGATCTGCCGATCCCAGAAGGATTCCGTCATTAAACGTCGCTGCAAAAAAAAGGCAGTAATGTTGTGAAAGCTGGAACGGATATTGCGTTAGCACTGCTAGAAGTCAATTTTCCGTCGGAATTGTTATGCAGCTGCCATTATTTCTCAACCGATTCGACCGTCGTCACTTAGTGCATGCAAAAGGGCTGGGGACACCGTTATTGATTATGGCGGCATTGGCCATGGTGGTATTACCGATGCCGCCTTTGCTGTTGGACATTCTGTTTTCCTTCAATATCGCGCTGGCGTTGGTGGTGCTTCTGGTCACTATCTATGTCAGAAAGCCGTTAGAATTTGCCATTTTCCCTTCAGTGTTATTAGTCGCGACGATTTTACGCTTAGCATTAAACGTCGCTAGTACTCGGGTGGTCTTACTCGAAGGTCATAATGGGCCAGATGCCGCAGGTGCAGTCATCGAGGCGTTCGGTCATGTGGTTATTGGCGGAAACTACGCGGTCGGTATCGTTGTTTTCATGATTTTAATCGTTATCAACTTTGTGGTTGTTACTAAAGGTGCTGGCCGCATTGCGGAAGTTTCGGCCCGTTTTACTTTGGATGCGATGCCCGGAAAACAAATGGCAATTGATGCTGATTTGAATTCAGGATTTATTGACCAAGACCAAGCTCGGAAACGTCGTGAAGAAGTTACTTCTGAAGCCGATTTCTACGGTTCGATGGATGGTGCGACCAAGTTCGTTAAAGGTGATGCGGTTGCAGGTCTCATAATTTTGGCGATAAACCTGATTGGTGGTTTGTTTATCGGCATGTTGCAGCATGACTTACCCTTTGGCGAGGCGATGGAGATTTATACGCTATTGACCATCGGTGACGGTTTGGTTGCACAAATTCCTGGTTTGTTATTGTCAATCGGCACTGCAATTATCGTGACCCGTCAAAATAAAGACGCCAACATGGGCGAGCAAATGACCGGGCAGTTGGGTAATTTAAAAGTGCTGACAATGTCGGCAATTTTGCTGGGAATTATGGGGATTGTGCCGGGAATGCCGCACTTTGCCTTCTTAAGCTTAGCAGCGGTATTAGGTGGTGCTGCATGGTATGTCCACCGTCAGCAAACCCAAGCAGGTAGTGACCCAAGCAAGTCCAAAGCTGAACTAGTGCCTGCAGGTGGTGAAATCGCACCACAAAAAGAAATCAGTTGGGATGATGTGCACCCAGTGGATGTCATTGGGCTGGAAGTGGGGTATCGCTTAATTCCGTTAGTAGATAAATCGCAGGGCGGTGAGTTGCTATCTCGGATTAAAGGCGTCAGGAAGAAACTCTCTCAAGAGCTTGGCTTTTTGGTACCAGCGGTACACATTCGCGATAATTTAGATTTAGAACCAAATACTTACCGTGTGGCGTTAATGGGGGTGACTAGTGGTCAGTCTGAGCTTCGTCATGATAACGAATTGGCAATTAACCCAGGCCAAGTGTTCGGCCAGTTAAAAGGAATTCCAACCAAGGATCCGGCCTTTGGGTTAGATGCGATTTGGATCCCGAAAAATCAACGCGATCACGCACAAACTTTAGGATATACGGTGGTGGATGCTGCGACTGTTGTTGCGACACATCTTAGCCAAATTCTAACTAACCATGCCGCAAGTTTGTTGGGACATGAAGAAGTGCAGAACTTATTGGATATGTTGGCCAAATCTTCACCTAAGTTGGTTGAAGTTCTAGTTCCAGATACCATGCCGCTAACTTCTGTGGTGAAAGTATTGCAAAACCTTCTGCACGAAGGGGTGCCAATTCGCGATATGCGCACCATTGTGCAGACGCTCGTTGATTACGGTGCTCGGAGTCAGGATATTGACGTACTAACCGCATCATGCCGAATTGCGCTGCGTCGTTTGATTGTGCAAGAAGTCGCGGGGCCGGTCGCAGAGATCCCAGTGATGACTTTTGCGCCAGAACTCGAGCAAATGTTGCATCAATCAATGCAAGCGGCTGGCAGTGATGGTTCCGGTATTGAGCCGGGCTTGGCGGAACGTATTCAACAATCCCTACGTGACGCGGCTTCGCAGCAAGAGTTGGCCGGCGAGCCAGCTGTTTTATTGACTTCCGGCATATTACGTTCAGTTATGGCACGATTCGTGAAATACACCATACCAGGGTTAAGAGTTTTGTCTTACCAAGAAATTCCGGACGACAAACAAGTGCGGATTGTGAGTGTGGTGGGTCAGGCAGGTTAGGAGTTAGCAGATGAAAATTAAACGCTTCGTAGCAAAAGACATGCGTACCGCCTTGACGGAAGTCAAAGAGTTTTTAGGACCGGATGCGATTATTCTGTCCAATAAAAAGGTCGCTGGTGGTGTTGAAATTGTCGCCGCTGTCGACCCGGAAGCCGCGCCAGCAAAGGCTCAGGCTGCTAAGCCCGAAGTCGCTGCCACACCTAAGGCAACTGAATCGCGCTTAAATATTCGCGTCGGCGATGATGATGAAGATGCGCAGGAGCCCGCAGATTCACTGCGCGCTTTACTGGCTCGACAAATGTTGAAACAGCAAAAAGCCGCGCTGCAAAGCGAACCGCAAGATCTTTCGAGCAAAGCTCCGAGCAAGGCAACTCCGACCGCCGCTGCCAGTGTTTTGACGAAACCTTTTGCCAACGCCAGAGCAGATTCGCCGCTATTGCAGAAAAATCGTACAGTTGAGGCCGCAGAACGTCAGAATTCTGGCGTAAGTCAGTCCAATATTTCGGAACTGACGAAACTGCAACAACATCAGTCGACACAAATGCAGCAGCAGTTTGATGCAATGCGTCAGGAAATGTTGTCGATGAAGCAGCTGTTGCAGCATCAAGTATCTGGCCTGATGTGGCAAGACCTTGCTCGTCGCGAACCAGTGCGGGCGTTGGTGATTGAAAAACTGCTTGAATTGGGTTTGTCCGAGGCGATGGCCGATCAATTAGCCTGCTTTATGCCAGAAGATATTGCTGATACTGAAGCTTGGGATTGCGCATTAGAGTTACTTTCAGGGCAGTTAATCACCACGAATGATGACATTATGCGTCGCGGTGGGGTTATCGCATTGGTTGGTCCTACCGGCGTCGGAAAAACCACTACAGTTGCAAAACTAGCGGCACAATTTGCGAAACGCCATGGCGCTGAGCAAGTGGCTTTAATCACCACAGACACTTTCCGTATCGGTGCTTTTGAACAGCTTGCGACTTTTGGACGTATTATCGGTTGCCCAGTGAAACAAGCAAAAGATCATGAAGAATTAGCGTTATTGTTAACACAGTTAGCACAGCGTAAATTGATTCTGATCGATACAGCTGGGATGAGCCAAAGAGATGTTCGTTTAGCTGAAAAACTATCGGCTTTGGTGCATAATGTTCGTGTAAAAATAAAGAGTTATCTGGTATTGTCTGCGACATCACAAGCACGGGTGATGCAAGAAACCGTTGACCACTTTAAACGAATTTCATTGGCGGGTTGTATTTTTACCAAACTTGATGAATGCTTAAGCCTAGGTGAAATCATTAACGTTGCAGTCCAAAATGCTTTGCCAGTCAGTTATTTGACCAATGGCCAACGCGTTCCTGAAGACATTGATGTCGCGGATGCAAAGAAAATGGTTCTCCAAGCGGAGCAGCTGCGTATGGCTCATAGTTCTGCCGGTCATCAGTGGTATCAAGACGTATCGAGCCGTGCGGAAGGAACCTATGCATAATCATGAATTAACTTACGATCAAGCCAGCGGCCTGAGAAGAATGAAGAAGCAGATGGTAAAAGTCATTGCAGTTACAGGTGGGAAAGGCGGCGTGGGTAAAACCAACGTCACGCTAAATCTTGCTATGGCAATGGCGCAGATGGGCAAAAAGGTATTAGTGCTTGATGCCGACCTTGGTCTTGCCAACTGTGACGTCATGCTCGGCTTGCGGGTCGAAAAAAACTTATTCCATGTATTGTCAGGTGAAGCTGAACTTGACGATATTCTTATTGAAGGTCCGTTTGGCATTAAAATAGTGCCTGCCACCTCAGGAACTCAGTCGATGACTGAGCTAAGTCCAGCCGAACATGCCGGTTTAATCCGTGCTTTCAGTGAATTACGCACACCTTTTGATGTAATGTTGGTTGATACAGCCGCCGGAATTTCAGATATGGTGCTAAGCTTCTCTCGAGCGTCTCAAGATGTGTTGGTTGTGGTATGCGATGAACCATCATCCATTACCGATGCCTATGCGTTGATGAAGATACTGAGCCGGGAGCATTCAGTGCAGAAATTTAAAATCGTAGCGAATATGGTTCGTAGTTTGCGTGAAGGTCAGGAATTATTTGCTAAGCTGAGTCGGGTCACCGATCGCTTCTTAGATGTTACTTTAGAATTAGTTGCAACAATTCCGTTTGATGAAAACGTGCGCAAAGCAGCACGCAAACAGAAAGCATTTGTCGACGCCTTTCCGAAGACTCCGGCGTCATTAGCGGTAAAAACTTTGGCTACCCGCGCTGTGCAGTGGCCGGTACCACCAAGTGCTTCAGGCCACTTAGAGTTTTTCTTAGAGCAATTAGTACAACCGCAAGCTGAACGACGGAGTTTGTCGTGAATAGCCGGCTCGCTGCATACAACAGTGGCAACCAGATGCAGTTACTGGTTGAACGCCATGCGCCATTGGTCAAACGGATAGCATATCATCTGTTAGCACGGCTGCCGGCGAGTGTGCAGGTTGACGACTTAATTCAGTCTGGAATGATTGGTCTTTTTGAAGCTGCGAAAAATTTTGACGGGTCCAAAGGCGCAAGTTTTGAAACTTTTGCTGGCATTCGGATCCGAGGTGCTATGCTTGATGAAATACGTCGCGGTGATTGGACTCCTCGTTCGGTTCATCGCAACTCCCGATTGATTGCTGAAACAATCGCCGAATTGGAAGCAGAATTAGGCCGTGACGTAAAAGATGTTGAAGTTGCTGAAAAACTTGATATAACTTTAGATGAGTATCACGCGATGCTCAGCGATGCGAGCAACGGACGTATTATTGGTATTGAAGACTTGGGTGTGTCGGAAGATGTGCTAGTCACAGCAAATGATCAAGACAATGACCATTTGTTTGAGGAACAAGCCAGTGACGCATTCCAGCAGGCATTAATAAAAAATATCAGTAGCTTACCTGAACGGGAAGCAATAGTATTATCGCTATATTATAATGACGAACTAAACCTGAAAGAGATTGGCGAAGTATTAAGCGTTAGCGAATCTCGTGTCAGTCAAATCCATAGTCAGGCATTGGTGCGATTAAGAGCTCGAATGCAGGATTGGTTGTAATACTTGAGAATAACCATTGAGGTATCTCGTCGGAGGGGATTTTGGATAAGAATATGAAAATCCTTGTAGTAGATGATTTTTCTACTATGAGACGCATCATCAAAAACCTGTTACGCGATCTTGGCTTTACTAACGTCCAAGAAGCTGATGACGGTAGCACTGCATTACCCATGCTGCAAAACAGCGATTTTGATTTTGTGGTAACCGACTGGAACATGCCTGGCATGCAAGGGATTGATTTATTGCGTGCAATCCGAGCTGATGCTCGCTTAAAGCATATCCCAGTTCTGATGGTTACTGCAGAAGCCAAGAAAGAACAAATCATTGCAGCGGCGCAAGCTGGTGTGAATGGTTACATCGTCAAACCTTTTACTGCTGCAACCCTGCAAGAGAAGCTGTCGAAAGTTTTTGAGCGCTTAGGTTAACCGTATCTGACAGAGGAGCGACGCCATGTCTGAACTTACGGCACCTATGATCACCCTGGAGCAAGCCCGGGAGCTTGTGCAGTTGTTGGAGATGGGGCAGCAGGAAGATGCGAACGAAATGATTCAGGGGCTTGCAGTCCCAGGGTCGACAGAGCTCTTCGCTGAAGTCGGAAAACTTACGCGTCAATTACACGATTCACTCAAAACATTTCAGGTCGATCCGCAAATCAGCTCTTTGCTGGAGGATGATATACCTGATGCCAAGCGCCGTCTCAGCCATGTCATCGATATGACTGAGCAGGCGGCTAACAAGACAATGGACGCTGTCGAGACTTGTTTGCCAATTGCCGATAAATTGCATTCAGGGTTAAACAACATCATGCCAGATTGGCAAAAGTTGATGACCCGTGATTTAAAAGTTGGTGAATTCAAAGCCTTATGCCATAGTTTGAATGGTTTCCTTCGCGAATCAGCGAATGATGCGAATGCGTTGCAAGGTTCATTAACTGAAGTTCTGATGGCTCAAGGCTTTCAGGATTTAACTGGTCAGATCCTGCGTCGTGTCATCGAATTGGTCCGAGAAGTTGAAGATAGTTTAATTGGGTTGTTGACTGCATTTGGTCAAACCAATCTGCAACAGGAAGAGCGTCCCGCTGCGGCGAAAAAAGCCAAAGCCGCCCACGAAGCAGAAGGTCCGATCATTGATGCTGGTTCTAGGGACGATGTGGTCCAAGGCCAGGATGACGTTGACGATTTGTTGTCGAGTTTAGGTTTCTAAGAGAGGTAGAGCGCATGGGCTTTGATGTAGATGAGGACATTTTACAGGATTTCCTAGTCGAAGCCGGTGAGATCCTTGAATTGTTGCAGGAGCAGTTGGTCGAACTAGAAAATAACCCCGACGACTCCAATTTGTTAAATGCAATTTTCCGAGGCTTCCACACGGTGAAAGGGGGCGCGGGCTTTCTGTCGTTAACAGAACTGGTTGACGCATGTCACGGTGCTGAAAACGTCTTCGATATTTTGCGCACGGGCAAACGTCGAGTCACCTCTGAGCTAATGGATGTCATATTGCAAGCACTTGATGCTATCAATGGCATGTTCCAAAACGTTCAGCAGCGCCAACCATTAGAGCCATGTACCCCAGAAGTTCTGCATGCCTTGCACCGCTTGAGTGAACCTGAATCTGCTGACGAACAGCACCATGAACAACATCATGCTGCAGTTGAGCCAGATCCGATCCCTGAGCCTGAAATGAGCTTGGAAACTTTCGATGCGGCAGTTTCGCTTGAAGTTGAAGGTGATGAGCCTGTAGCTGGTTCCGGCTCAATCGATGATATTTCCGAAGATGAGTTTGAACGTCTGCTGGACGAATTACACGGTGGTGGAGCGCCAGGTCGTCAGACTGCAACTCCGCCTCCAGCACCTAAACCAGCGGCACCAGCACCGTCATTAGCTGTCTCTGCAGGTGATAGCGACATTACTGACGATGAATTCGAAGCGATCTTGGATCAGCTTCATGGCAAGGGTTCGTTTATCCCTGGTCAAATTGATACGCCAGCGGCACCAGTTGCCGCAAAAGTTAGTGCACCAGCAGTTCCGGCTTCATCGTCGTCATCGTCTGATGATATTTCCGATGATGAGTTTGAATCGCTGTTAGACGAATTACATGGTAAAGGCAAAGCGCCTGTAGGTGGCGCGTCAGCAGCACCGGCAGCACCAGCAAAACCAGCTGCGCCTGCCGCACCAGCGAAGCCAGTTGAAGCTGCAAAACCAACTCCAGCGCCTGTTGCGAAACCGGCTCCAGCTCCAGCAGCAAAAGCGCCTGAACCAGCAAAAGCACCTGCAGCACCGGCGCCAGCGGCTGCAGCCAAAGCTCCAGCTGATGCGGGTGATGAAAAAGCGGCAGCACAAGCTGATACCACAGTGCGGGTTGACACGAAACGGCTTGACCAAATCATGAACATGGTCGGTGAGTTAGTTTTAGTGCGTAACCGCTTGGTCAGCCTGTCAACAGCAGCGCAAAACGAAGAAATGAGCAAAGCGATTTCTAACCTTGATGTGGTCACTGCTGACCTGCAAGGTGCTGTGATGAAAACGCGGATGCAACCAATTAAGAAAGTGTTTGGTCGTTTCCCTCGCGTTGTTCGTGACTTGGCACGCTCACTCCATAAAGACATCAACCTCGAGTTAGAGGGTGAAGAAACCGATTTAGATAAAAACTTGGTTGAGGCTTTGGCCGACCCGTTAGTCCACTTAGTGCGTAACTCGGTTGACCATGGTATTGAGATGCCAGATGTCCGGGTTGCCGCAGGTAAGCCGCGCACAGGTTTAGTAAAATTGGCAGCGCAACAAGCGGGCGACCACATTTTACTGACTATTCAAGATGACGGCGCCGGTATGGATCCGGAGAAGTTGAAGGCTATCGCGATCAAACGTGGCGTTCTAGACCCAGACGCTGCTGGACGTATGTCTGATACTGAAGCCTTTAACTTGATTTTTGCGCCAGGTTTCTCAACCAAAGAGCAAATTTCCGATATTTCTGGTCGTGGCGTTGGTATGGATGTGGTGAAAACCAAAATCAACCAATTAAACGGTACAGTGCATATCCATTCGAAGCTTGGTCAAGGCACACTGTTAGAAATTAAAGTGCCGCTGACCTTGGCGATTCTGCCTACTCTGATGGTTATTGTTGGCAAACAACCATTTGCCTTACCGCTTGCGACAGTGAATGAAATTTTCCACCTCGATCTGTCAAAAACCAACATTGTTGATGGTCAGCTGACAATTGTGGTCCGCAATAAAGCCATTCCATTGTTCTTCCTAGAACACTGGTTGGTTCGTGGTTCTGACAAGAAGTTACGTCGCGACCAAGGACATGTTGTCATCGTACAAATCGGCACGCAACAAGTCGGGTTTGTGGTTGAAGCTTTAGTTGGGCAAGAAGAAGTGGTTATTAAACCGTTAGATGCGTTGTTACAGGGTACTCCTGGTATGGCTGGCGCAACGATCACTTCAGACGGTAGCATCGCGTTAATCTTGGATGTGCCGAACTTGCTGAAACATTATGCGAAGAGATCAAAAATTAAATTCGACCGTTTCAACAACTTAACTTCATAAGTGAGTCGTCTATGTCGATCAAGGTGTTAGTAGTTGATGACTCGAGTTTCTTTCGACGCCGATTAACTGAAATTATCGCGGCCGACCCCGAATTAATCGTGGTCGGTACTGCGAATAACGGGAAAGAAGCGGTCGAGAAGGCAGCTGAATTGCGGCCTGACGTTATCACCATGGATGTTGAAATGCCGGTAATGAACGGTATTCAAGCTGTGCGTGAGATCCTCAAGGTGCAACGAGTGCCAATTTTAATGTTTTCTTCATTGACTCACGATGGTGCTAAGGCAACCTT
>JACCDZ012080501.1_pt1 | contig 31815 bp, 28 predicted proteins | sample 7449551 | NCBI WGS metagenome assembly JACCDZ01 (sample SAMN15323452, study PRJNA562643) | freshwater metagenome | isolation source: river surface water | place: USA:Blue River Watershed | collected 2017-08-18 | reverse complement strand
TGGCATTAGTATTGCGCCCCGTTGCAGAAACAGTTCCTCAGTAGCTCAGCCGGTTAGAGCGGCGGACTGTTAATCCGTAGGTCGTTGGTTCGAGTCCAACCTGGGGAGCCACTGTTTTCCTGCACACTTTGTTCTCAGTTCCTCAGTAGCTCAGCCGGTTAGAGCGGCGGACTGTTAATCCGTAGGTCGTTGGTTCGAGTCCAACCTGGGGAGCCAACGAGAACAACATCAAAATTAGTTTGACAATTCCTCAGTAGCTCAGCCGGTTAGAGCGGCGGACTGTTAATCCGTAGGTCGTTGGTTCGAGTCCAACCTGGGGAGCCACTCAAACTAAACCAAGCTTTATCTCTGTTCCTCAGTAGCTCAGCCGGTTAGAGCGGCGGACTGTTAATCCGTAGGTCGTTGGTTCGAGTCCAACCTGGGGAGCCAAATAACCTTTCTTTTTAGCGGTTTCTCGCGATTCTTTGAACCAAACTTCCTGATCACAGTTTATTTCAGTGCAATTTTTTGTTTTAATTAGATTTATGCCTGAAGAAGTCCAATGCGGGCTATACTCCTCATGTCGCATTAGGAAGAATTTGCAGCTATGAAAATATTCCGCACTTTATTTATTGTTCAGATTGTTTGCACCCTGATTTTGCAAACTGTGCTGATTTACGCCTTGATCAATGCTACTCAGCAACAGCAGAAGCAATTGATCATGACGCAACAACAAGTCATCAGCCAAGCATTAAAGAGTTTCGAAGGCGAAGACTATGCTGCGTTTGCGCAAAACCTGCGAAGCAGTATCAACATTCAACAACTACATTTGTCGAAAACTGATGGGACGGTCCTGACCGAATTCAACAGCACAACGCAAAATTCATCTTTAGTGGCTGAGTTATTTAAAATTGCCGGTTTCCCGCGGGAATTAGCTGCAGTGAAATACGCTGAAGAAGGCTTACAACTTCGTTTCAAACCCAATTTAGACAACCAAGATCAAGCCTTTATGCAAGCACTTTGGATAGTGCTGTTGGCTCCGTTATTCTTGGTGTTAGTCCCAGCCTTAGTTGCACCTGTGCAAGCAAAAACCATCATGTCCAAGTTAAATCGCAGTTTGTCCTCGGCGATGGATAGATTTATGCGCGACCCGGCGGCAAATCTGCCAGATCTTAATTTGCCAGATGAGTTTGATGATGTCGTGATGACCTTGCAACGCTTCGGTGATTTTAGTCAGCAGCAATTTAGCGAAATGTCACGGGCTGCAAAGTTAGTTGCGGAAGACGCTTATAAAGATACTGTGACCAACTTACCCAATCGCAACAGATTCGTGCAGTACTATGAAGAGCATCTGCGCGACAGTAATAATGTCGATTTTGGTATCTTTGCGATTGTTCGTTGTACTGAGTTACAAACCATCAACCAAAGTCGTGGTTATCAAGAAGGCGATAAATATATTCGTGAAGTTGCGGCAGTTACTGAACGTGCTGCAGCGACTTATCGCGATGCCCTAGTCTACCGCTTAAATAGCTCAGACTTCGGCGTATTGATCCCGCGGATCACGGCAAAAGAAGCTGAAAACTTCGGGATGTTGCTGCAAAGCAAGTTTAATGAATACCAAAAACTGACGGAACTTGATTCAGTTGCATACACCGGCATGGTGAGTTACCAAGCCGGTCGCGCCTTAGGTGAATTGTTGGCAATTGCCGATACGGCAATCAGTTTGGCGCAAACCAAACAAACCAACTATTGGCATTTGCAAAAAGATGATACCCAAGTCGATGGTGCAACCATGGGCTATGGTAACCAGAACTGGCGGAATGTGATTGACGATGTGTTAGGCCATGAACGGATTTCATTGCTAACTCAATCAATTCAACCCGCTAATCGCTCTAGCAAAACCTACTCTGAAATTTTGGTTCGTTTTAGCACGGCTGAAGGTCAGTTGTTACCGACAGCATCCTTTTTAGCCATGGCAGAAAAACTTGATAAGATTATCGCGGTCGATCGACTAATTATCGAAACTGCATTAAACACTATTAAAGCCAAAAACCTGCAAGATCAATATTTTGGGCTTAACTTATCGCCGCGCTGTGTGCACGATGATCAATTTATTATCTGGTTGGAACGTCGGTTATTAAAAGATGCATCAATCGCCAACAAATTAGTTTTTGAAATTAGCGAATTTGGTTTACAGCAAAATCTAAAAACTAGTAAGCGCTTCATCGATATGATCCACCGAGCGGGTGCACGCATAACCGTTGAAAAATTTGGTACCGGCATAACGTCCTTTAAGTTTTTCCGCGATCTAAAACCAGATTTTGTAAAAATGGATGGCAGTTATACCCGTCATATCGATGACGACAAAAACAACCAATACTTTATGCGTTTAATGATCGATCTTGCCCATCGGATCGGGGTAAACGTTTTTGCAGAAAGTGTTGAAACGCAAGAAGAAAAACACATGCTGGAGTCTTTATTTATCGATGGGACTCAAGGGTATTACATCGGCAAACCAGCGCCAATTTGATTGGCGCTGACAAACGATACCCAAATCAATCTAGTGTTTTTTACGACAAATAAATAATGCCATTTTATCCCGGCTGATCAGCAGGTGTCTAAGAGGATATTTGCATATCCCGCACTGTTAACAGTTGATTTTGCCTTGATCTATCGCAGCAACCCTACGCTTTATCGGGTTGTATGCGAGCTGACAAATCCGCATAATAGCGCACCTTTATGGCTTCGCTTCAATGACCTGCCAAGTCATGCGAGCGAGCTCTGGCAGCTGCCAACAGTGAGACCGAATAATGACTGAGTTTTTACTTCTTTTAGTCAGCACCATTTTAGTCAACAATTTCGTGCTGGTTAAATTCCTGGGTTTATGCCCTTTTATGGGGGTTTCCAATAAACTCGACACCGCGATAGGCATGTGTCTGGCGACGACTTTTGTATTGACGCTCGCTTCACTTTGCAGCTATCTGGTCGAAAGTTATATTTTAGCGCCGCTAGAGCTGAGTTATCTGCGCACGCTGACCTTCATTTTGGTTATCGCGGTGGTGGTCCAATTCACTGAAATGGTCGTTCACAAAACCAGCCCGACTTTATATCGGCTGCTGGGTATTTTCTTGCCGTTAATTACGACAAATTGTGCGGTACTGGGTGTGGCTTTACTCAACGTAAAATCCAACCATGGTTTATTTCACTCGGTTGTCTATGGTTTCGGCGCCGCCGTAGGATTTTCTTTAGTGCTGGTTTTATTTGCGGCAATGCGTGAACGCCTTGCATCTGCTGATGTACCACTGCCCTTTCGCGGCGCGGCCATTGGCTTAATTACTGCGGGCCTCATGTCATTGGCATTTATGGGCTTTACCGGCTTAGTAAAAGGTTAATTAATCATGCTTATCGCGTTATTAGCGTTGACCGGCTTGGCGTTAGTGTTTGGCGCAATCCTTGGTTACGCAGCAATCCGTTTTAAAGTCGAAGCTGACCCACTCGTTGATCAAATTGATGACATCTTGCCCCAAACGCAATGTGGTCAATGTGGTTACCCGGGCTGTCGCCCATATGCCGAAGCCATTGCCAATGGTGATGCCATTAATAAATGCCCACCAGGTGGGGATGCTGCGATAAAAAAACTAGCGTCTTTGCTGGGTGTGGAAGCAAAACCATTGGATGGTGCGCAAACGCCGGCCATTAAGCGGGTCGCTTATATTCGTGAAGATGAATGTATCGGTTGTACTAAATGCATCCAAGCTTGTCCTGTTGACGCCATTGTTGGTGCATCCAAACAAATGCACACGGTGATTATCGACGAATGTACCGGTTGTGATTTGTGTGTTGAACCTTGCCCTGTTAATTGTATCGACATGCTGCCGGTGCCAACCAGCGTAGAACGTTGGAAATGGGATCTCAAAGCAATCCCGGTGAAAATGGTGGAGACGAACTAAGTGGCTTCTTTGTTTCAGCAAATTAAATCTGGGATGTTATGGGATTTTCATGGCGGCATTCACCCGCCGGCACGAAAAACCCAAACCAGTCAAAAGCCATTGGGGCGACTCAATCTACCAGAGCGGTTGTATATCCCATTGCGGCAACATATTGGCGTTGCGGGCAAGTTACTGGTGCATGTTGGTGACTATGTGCTTAAAGGTCAGCCACTGACAGCGGCTGATAATGCGATGGCCGTCCCGGTCCATGCCCCAACTTCCGGTCATATTTTTGCTATTGATGACCATCCATCGGCTCATCCATCGGCCTTACCGGAACCGATGATCGTGCTTATTCCTGATGGCCTTGAGCAATGGCGCGAACGTCATCCGCTCGATCCACAACAGTTGAACCGCCAACAAATTCTCGCCCGTATTCAAGATGCCGGCATTGCGGGTATGGGGGGCGCTGGTTTCCCAACTCACATTAAATCATCGGCTAGCCAGGGTGTTGATTACCTCATTATTAACGCGGCCGAATGCGAACCTTATATCACCGCTGACGATGCATTGATGCAAACCGAGGCGGAAACAATAATGCAAGGCATTGATATTCTTTGTGACCTATTAAGCCCAAAGGCTGTTTTAATCGGTATCGAAGATGATAAACCAAGAGCCATTGCGGCCATGCAAGACGCTTGTGCTGGGCGTAAAGATTTTTATGTGCGGGTAGTCCCAGCCAAATATCCAAGTGGCGGTGAAAAACAATTAATTCAGCGCTTAACCAGCAAAGAAGTACCTGCCGGCCGCAGGCCACTGGATATCGGCATCGTCATGCAAAACGTGGGAACGGCCTTTGCCATTGCCCAAGCAGTGTTGCACGATATTCCACTGATTTCGCGGATTGTCACAGTCGTCGGCGAAACATTAAGTCGACCACAAAACGTGTTAGCGTTGGTCGGCACGCCGGTTGGTTTCCTGTTAGACAGCTGCGGCTTTGTTGCTGAAGCTAAACAGCGAGTCATTATGGGTGGACCCATGATGGGCTTCACTTTACCGAGTTTACAAATTCCAATTGTAAAAACCAGTAACTGTATCATCGCGCCAACAAATGCCGAGCTGCCAATCACAGGTCCAGAACTTGATTGTATCCGCTGTGGAGCTTGTGCCGAGGCATGCCCCGCTACTTTGTTACCTCAACAATTATTGTGGTTTAGCAAAGCCAAAGATCATGACAAATTAAAAGAGCATCATTTATCAGACTGCATTGAATGCGGCGCTTGTGCTTACGTCTGTCCAAGCGAAATTCCGTTGGTGCATTATTATCGAGTTGCCAAAGCGGAAATCCGTGAACAACATCGAGATGAACTTAAAGCGGAACAAGCAAAAGCGCGTTTCGAAGCAAGAAATGACCGATTAGAACGCGACAAGCAAGAACGCATGGCGAAAAACCAAGCGTTAGCTGCTCAGCGCCAATCAATGCTTGCCGAACAGCAAAAACAACAGATTGCCGATGCGGCTTCTCGAGTCGAGTCTACAACAGAGGCTCTCAGCAAAGAGCAGATAATTGCCGAGCGAGAGCGCAAGAAAGCTGAAGCCCGTGCTTACCAAGCCGCAAAAGCACAAAACCAAATTGAAGCGGTGGATACTGCAGAGCCAAGTGCTGAAATCACTGAAAAAACTGCCGATCCACGTCAGTCGGCAGTGGCTGCCGCAATAGCTCGGGCCAAAGCGAAAAAAGCGGGAACTGTTACTGACGTAGAAGTCGTTAACACCGTGGACGCGGCCGCAGATAGTTCACCGAAGGCTGAACCCGAACAAGCCGCGGATCCACGCGCCGCCGCAGTTGCTGCGGCAATTGCGCGAGCGAAAGCGAAAAAAGCCGGGATTGCCACTGACGTCGAAATAGCTAACGCCGAGGCAGTGGACCATTCGCCGAAGGTTGAACCCGAACAAGCCGCAGATCCACGTGCCGCCGCAGTTGCTGCAGCAATTGCGCGAGCGAAGGCGAAAAAAGCCGGGATTGCCACTGACGTAGAAATAGTTAACGCCGAAGAAGTGGCCACGGACAATTCGCCGAAGGCTGAACCCGACAAAGCCGCAGATCCACGCGCCGCCGCAGTCGCTGCAGCTATTGCGCGAGCGAAAGCGAAAAAAGCTGCCGAACAAACACCAGTAATCACCGCGACTGAAAGTGCAGCAACTAAAGATACTCTGGTAAACGTCGCTGAAACGTCAATAACTCAAGTGACTCCGGTTGCCTCGACGCAGGCTATATCTTCAGATCCACGCGCCGCCGCAGTTGCTGCGGCTATTGCGCGGGCCAAAGCGAAAAAAGCAGCAGAGAGCAATTCTTCAACCAATGAAGTGAAACCCGAAACTGGTGTAGCTGAGCCAGCGACCGAGCAAGTCGCAACCCCTAACGCTGAAAGCGCTGAGAACAATACAATTGCACCTTCAGCTGCCGACGCGAAAAAAGCGGCGATTGCCGCAGCAATAGCGCGGGCCAAGGCGAAAAATGCCCTTGATCCGGACCAGGAGAAATCGCAATGAGCTTTAGAGTTGCAGCATCGCCCCATCATCATGCGCGAGTGCAAACGTCCACACTAATGTTAAAAGTTGCATTGGCGACCCTACCAGGTATTGGCGCACAGCTGTATTTTTTTGGCTATGCGGTGTTAATCCAGTTAGCATTGGCAATTATCACAGCTTGGTCCGCCGAAGCGATGGTACTAAGTTTAAGGGAAAAAACCATCGTTAATCGTCTTAAAGATCACAGCGCTTTGGTTACTGGGGTGTTGTTAGCAATCGCCATACCTGCTTATGCGCCCTGGTGGATTATTGTCTTAGGCACTGCATTTGCCATTGTCATTGTCAAACAACTGTATGGTGGTCTTGGCAACAATCTGTTTAACCCGGCAATGGCCGCTTATGTCTTATTGTTGATTTCATTTCCTCAACAGATGACCGCCTGGACGCCGCCGACCGCATTACAAGCACAACAACAAAGCACTTTTGACCCAGTTTGCGTGGTGTTTACCGACTTCAGTTGTGCAGGCTATAGCATTACCCAGCTAAAAACTGATGTCGACGGTCGCACAATGGCAACACCGCTCGACACGCTGAAAACAGATCTCGCGAACAATAAAACCATCAGTGAAAGTCGCCAACAACCAATGTTTGCCGAAATCGGTGGTTTGGGCTGGAACTGGGTTAATTTAGGTTTTTTACTCGGTGGTTTGTGGTTATGGCAACAAGGGGTCATTCAGTGGCGAATTCCGGTTGCGGTTTTAGTCAGTCTTGGAATTTGTAGCAGTATCGGCGCTATGGTCGATGCCGACCAATTTGCCAGCCCACTCTTCCACTGGTTCACTGGCGGCACAATGCTCGCAGCATTTTTTATCGCAACAGATCCGGTTTCTGCATCGACTACCGCCAAAGGTCGGCTGATTTACGGCGCGTTAATTGGTCTACTGGTGTATCTGATCCGTACTTTCGGCGGATTCCCAGATGGTTACGCTTTTGCTGTGATGCTCGCCAATGTGGCAGTGCCCTTGATCGACGCCTATACCAAACCGCGTACGTACGGTCATAAAGTAAAAGGAAGCGAATAATATGCTGAAGTTTGTCAGTAAAAATGCGCTATTACTGGGGCTTTCTGCAACCTTGTGTGTTGGTTTAATTGCCGGAGTTAACGTACTAACCAAAGAGCGGATCGCAGCGCAAACGCTTGCGCAAAAAGTCGCGTTACTGCAAGAGGTTTTGCCGCCAGGTACTGCAGATCTCAGCGTGCTGGAAAATTGTCTTTATGTTGAAGATAAATCAGTATTTGGCGCAGCGCGGACACCGATTTATCGAACCCTCGTTGAAGGAAAAACTGTCTATGTCGTTGAAACCACTGCACCAGATGGTTATAGCGGCAACATCGAATTATTGGCAGCGATCCGTGATGACGCGACGATTCTCGCTGTCCGGACTTTAAAACACCAAGAAACCCCAGGCCTTGGCGATAAAATCGACATGCAAAAAGGGGATTGGATGCTCAGTTTTAACGGGGTGCAGGTGCAAGGTGCCGACGATAAGCGCATCGCAGTGCGAAAAGATGGCGGCCAGTTTGATCAATTCACCGGTGCCACTATCACGCCAAGAGCTGTCGTCGGCGCAGTTAAACGTGCTGCGATTTATTTGCAACAACATCCAGAATTAGCCACTGCGCCTGCAGCCTGCCAACAGGCTGCCGCTGAACAAGCGCAATGAGGATTATATGAGTAATTATCGTGAATTGATGCAACAGGGTTTATGGCGTAACAACCCAGGGTTAGTGCAACTACTTGGCCTTTGCCCGCTACTTGCAACAAGTTCGTCATTAACCAACGCTTTGGGCCTTGGACTGGCGACTATGCTGGTACTCGCGAGCACCAATTTGATGATTTCCTTGGTCCGCAATCAAGTGCCAGCAGAAATTCGAATTCCGGTGTTTGTGATGATTATTGCAGCCGTGGTCACGGCTATTGAGCAATTGATGCATGCCTATACTTTTGCACTTTATCAGTCGCTTGGCATATTTATTCCGCTTATTGTTACCAACTGCATCGTGATCGGCCGCGCTGAAGCATTCGCCTCAAAGAACCCACCACTCGCCGCTATGTTTGACGGCCTGATGATGGGGGCTGGTTTTTGTTTAGTGCTCGCCGCACTTGGCGCAATTCGCGAAATTCTTGGTCAAGGCACCCTGTTCGCTGGTGCCGAAACCTTACTCGGGAATTGGGCATCGGTGTTGAAAATTACGGTGTACCATGCCGATAGCCATTTTTTGCTGGCAATTTTACCGCCAGGTGCTTTTTTAGTATTGGGATTTCTGATCGCTGGTAAAAATGCCTTGGATCTGCGCAAAAAGGCTAGCGAAGCCAGTCAAAAAGGCAGTATCCAGCGCGCTCGGGTTACACACGCGAATACCAACAACTAGAGCCTGATAACCTCATGAACCAACAAAAACGCATTGAAATTTTAACTCGGTTACGCGCGGCGAATCCACATCCGACGACTGAATTGCATTTCAGTAACCCGTTTGAATTATTGATTGCGGTGCTACTGTCTGCACAAGCCACCGATGTTGGTGTGAATAAAGCGACAAAAGGCCTGTTTGCAGCCGCCAATAATCCACAAGATATGTTGGCGCTGGGAGTTGATGGCGTAAAGCACCATATAAAAACTATCGGTCTGTTTAACACCAAAGCAGAAAACGTCATTAAAACCAGCCAAATTCTAGTGGATAGACACCAAGGTCAAGTGCCTGAAAATCGCGAAGCTTTGGAAGCCCTACCCGGCGTTGGTCGTAAAACGGCAAATGTGGTACTAAACACCGCCTTTGGCTGGCCAACGATTGCTGTCGATACCCACATCTTTCGGGTCAGTAATCGGATGAATTTTGCTCCAGGCAAAAACGTCGATGAAGTTGAAGCTAAGTTGCTAAAAGTTGTGCCGAGCGAATTCAAAATCGATGTCCACCACTGGCTAATTTTGCATGGACGATATACCTGTATCGCGCGCAAGCCCAAATGCGGCAGCTGCCTCATCGAAGATTTGTGTGAATTTAAAGAAAAAGTAGATTAAGGATCAATATGCGTATTCTGCACACCATGTTACGAGTAGGCGATCTCGACCGTTCTATCGCGTTTTATACCGAAGTACTCGGCATGAAACTTTTACGCACCTCGGACAATCCTGAGTACAAATACACTTTGGCATTTGTCGGTTACGACGATGAAAGTGCCGGTGCTGTGCTCGAGCTCACCTATAACTACGGCGTTAAACAGTATGAACTTGGCAATGCGTTTGGTCATATTGCTTTGGAAGTCGACGATGTTTACCAAGCCTGTGAGTTAATTCGTGAGCGCGGCGGCATTATTAGCCGTGAGCCAGGCCCGGTGAAAGGCGGCACCACTGAGATTGCTTTTGTTCGCGATCCAGATAACTACGCTATTGAACTAATCCAGAAAAAAACTAGCTATCAGCAGCTGTAATTGGCATGCATTGCCATTGATGTTTGTGTCATAAAAAAACAAAACCCCACTTACGTGGGGTTTTGTTTTAACTTAAGGCAAGTTGCCGAGGTTTACTTTATTTCAAGCCACGACGGATCAATAACGCATTGATATCCGGCTCTTTACCACGGAATTGTTTAAACACTGTCATCGCATCTTCACTACCACCACGAGATAACAAAGTCGCGCGGAAGTGATCGCCATTTTTGCGGCTTAAGCCACCGTTTTCTTTAAACCACTCAACAGTGTCTGCATCCAGCACTTCACTCCAGATATAGGCATAATAACCAGCGGCATAACCACCGACAATGTGTGAGAAGTAAGTCGAACGGTAACGTGGTGGCACCGGCGCGAAATCAACACCAGCGTTTTTCAGCGCTTGTGCTTCGAACTCCAACAGTTTTTCTGGCGCTGGTACTTGTTCTGGCTTTAATTGATGCCAAGATTGGTCTAACAAAGCCGCCGCTAAATAGGCTGTTGTGTCATGGCCTTGGTTGAACTTAGAGCTTGCAAACACTTTGTCCAGCAACGCTTGTGGCATTGCTTCACCAGTTTGGTAGTGTTTCGCATAGTTCTTCAGGATCTCTGGCCATACCGCCCACATTTCGTTGACTTGTGACGGATATTCCACGAAATCACGAGGGACCGCAGTGCCTGAGAAGTATGGGTATTTGACGTTTGAGAACAAGCCGTGTAGCGCGTGACCAAACTCGTGGAACATGGTGGTCACTTCATCGAAAGTCATCAATGTTGGTTGACCATTCGCTGGTTTTGGAATGTTTAAGTGGTTCGCAATCACAGGCTTAGTAGCCATCAAGCCAGATTGTGAAACATAGGCATTCATCCAAGCGCCGCCTTGTTTTGACGAACGAGCATACATGTCGGCTAGGAAGAAGCCCATGGAAGATCCGTCAGCATCGAAAATTTCGAAAACACGAACATCAGCATGATAAACCGGTAAATCTTTGCGTTCCTTAAAGGTAATTCCGTACAGCTGAGTTGCCGCATAGAACACGCCATTTTCCAGCACATTGTTCATTTCAAAGTATGGCTTTAATTGCGATTCATCAAAGTCATACTTGGCTTTACGCACTTTTTCGGTATAAAACGACCAATCCCATGCCGCCAACTCAAAATCACCGCCTTCGGCTTTGATCATCGCCTGCAGTTCTGCCGCTTCTTTCTTGGCATTCGCCACAGCAGCCGGCGCAATACCAGCTAAACGCTCGTTCACTGCCTCTGCAGTTTTCGCTGTTTGATTTTCCAAGCTAGCTGCAGCAAAGTGTGGGAAACCAAGGATGTTTGCACGCTCGGCACGAAGTTTAGCAACAGTCGTTAATACCTTGCTGTTATCAAACTCGCCACCATGACTACCCCGCTCTAAAGAGGCTTTTAATAGCTTCTCACGAGTGCCACGATTGGTTAACGCTGACAGCGCAGGTTGTGTACTGGTATTTTGTAAAGTCAGTACGTATTTGCCTGGTAGGTTACGGTTTTTAGCTTCTTCGGCAGCGGCGGCGATTGCGTCATCCGATAACCCTGCAAGCTCTTCTTTCGTATCGACAACTAGGGCGGATGCATTGACTTCTTTCAGCACGTTTTGGCTGAAGTTGTCTTGCAAACTCGCTAATTCACCGTTGATTTGTTGGATCCGGACTTTTTGCTCTTCAGTCAATAACGCCCCTGAGCGTACGAAATCAGCATAATACTGCTCGACTAACCGCTTACTCTCAGCATCGAGGCCTAAGGCTTCGCGGCCGTCAAACAAAGCTTTTACGCGAGCAAATAAAGCCGCATTCAAATAAATTTGGTCTTGGTGCGCAGCAAGCTTTGGTGCGATTTCTGAACTTACTTTATCTAAAGTATCGTTGGTATTGGCGCCGGAAATATTGAAAAACATGGTGGCGGCGCGATTTAATAATTGCCCCGACTTTTCCATCGCGACAATAGTGTTATCAAAAGTAGCGGCTTCAGTATTGTTGGCAATTTTATCAATTTCAGCCAAATGCTCGCTCATCCCTTGGGTGAACGCTGGCAGATAATGCTCATCTTTAATTTTATCGAATTCTGGATATTGATACTGTAACGGGCTTGGTTTTAATAATGGATTTTCTGCCGTTACCGCTGCATTTGGCGCAGCTTGAGTTGCCGCAGGTTGCGCTGCCGCGTCTTTAGTTGGTGCTGGTTCTGAGCAACCAGTAGCCGCCAGCGCAAACAACAATGCGGCAGCAATTGGGGTACGTGAAAACATGTTATTATCCTTTGGTTTTTGAACTTGTCTAAAGTACACAAAGGACGGCAGAAATACCAGCAGTGCTGAGGTCAGATCTGCTGGCGCTTTAAAATTTACTAGTTAACAATCAGATAGTTAGCTAGCATTTGACTAAAAACAACTCGTATCTAGACAAGAAATGTTGCAATTGTCCCTAAATTCGCAAACTACTCTAACTCAATCCAGACCTTTTCGTTGAGCGACATTGCCAGGTTATTATCATAGTAAGCAGCTTCATTGATAAAGGTTGGATACACAACTTGTGCACCGTCGTAACAAATTTCACTGCCGTCAAACAGCGTAAATAGCGGTTGACCAGGCATAATTGGCAGATAATCACGGTCCTGAATATTTCGATGCACCATTCCTAGGCGCTCACCAGTGCTCGACAATGGCAGTTTGATACTATGCAAATAACGAAATGCTTCTACTTTCTTTGGCAATTCCGGTAACTTGCCTAGATTCGACAGCTCAATAAAATCAAGTATATGCTGAGTCATCTCGTGCATTTCTTCTAACACATCTTGTCGCAGCACCGATTGCGGCTGCGGACCCACTTCGACAATCACGCCATAAGTACCAACGGTACAAAGTAAGGCGTGATCTTCTTGTGCAAAATGGTCTTCATCGCGGGAAATTACCGCCTTAGGCATCTTCAGTTTGACGTAAGCAGCCAGTTGATTATAAAGAGGACCCGACTGCGTCAAAATCAAGCATGGCCCCATATTACTGGTGGTGTTATGCAAATCGATGATGAAATCAGTTTTGGCAGCCCCTTTTGGCCCTAACTCAGCATTAATAACTTTCGCTCGGCTTTGTTCATAATTACAAAGGGTTGGATCTGCCAAATCCGTGGTTTTGAATTGACGGTTTAAATCGCTGTGCAGATAACGTCGGTTTGCCGCATGCGCTTGTGGATTGGCAAATAATGTTTTGCAGCTAAAGCTAGAACGTTGCATTAATTCTGGTTGCTGGCGATAACGCCGCTCAAGGTAAATTCCAGAAAATTCATTACCGTGGGTGCCACCGACGATAGCGACAGTGTTAATTTTTGCCAAAGCCATTAAAAGCTCCAATTCTGCTAGTTGCGATAGCACTATTATGCCTCGAGCAGGGAGAGATGTGGATAGCCATCAATAAAAATGCAGAATTTTCAGATAAAAAATCAAAAAATGCTTAAAGGAACACTTGGCGAGGCGCTGGAGGTGACCATATCAAGTTGTGAAATCGGGTCATCAGCGCAAAAGAGCGGATAAAAACTGCCACTTTAAAGATTTAAGCCGCCGGACGGTCTTCAACCAGATGGCAAGGGATCCGATTGTTTGCGTATAAATCTTGGATGCTTTGATTCAACACTTGTTGTGCTGTTTGGATGCACTTACCGCATTGGCTACCAACACCCAAACATTGCTTAAGCTCGCGCATAGAGCCCAAGCCTTCGCCAACTTTTTGCCGAATGGTTTTGTCTGAGACTGCTTTACATACACAAACATACATAACAATAAGCACCTGCGTGAAATTACGCGGACATCTTAATCTAATTAAGAACAATTATCAATACGAAGCCGAGCTTTACTGCTGTTTTTATGTACGGCGATCGTTTTTAGATCTGATGGATCGGCTGCAAGCGTTGAACAATTCTTCCGTACCAGGTAAAAATTGCCAAGAAAAAAGGCGGAACCAGTCCGCCTTCTTTTGTCATCACGAATACTTAGTGTGAACTTTCTTCCTGCATTGCTTCTAGCAATGTTTCCGACAGTTCAGTTGGCGAAATCACTACGCCCGGCTCTTCCGCATGCGGGAATACCGCAACTGATAACTCATCGCCGTTTAAGCCTGTGGTCCATTTGTCTAACCAAGTACTGATATCAACTGCTTTTGACTGGCAACCAGCTAACTCACCTTCAATCCAAAGATCAGCCAGTTCAGCATGTGGCCACACAGGGATGCATTGCTCACCTTCCGCGGTCACTAATACAAAACCTTCGTCATCCATCAGGATCCAAATCTGTTCAAGATCTACAACAGCATTGACGAAATAGTCATAGCGTTGTTCCGCATCTAGCTTGGTGACTTTTTTGATGTCTTCAGCAGTCAGTGCGTATTCCATAGTCGTGCTACCTTTGGTTATTTTTAAAAAATTATCAGCATATGATGACGCAAACCAGCGATTTGGCAAAGGCTTTTATCACCACTAAATTACAAGCCGTTATTTATTCTCAGTATTCGCAACCGAAGTAACGGTGGGACGTTTACGCACCGGCACTTGTTGATAACAGATATCGACTTTCCCCAAGCCTTTGTAATGGAAAAACTCACCATCACGGGCACGGTGTTTTGCAACTTTTTCTGCAAATTCAGTGCTTTGAGTGTTCATCATTTGCAGTGGCAGTTGCTTATTTTGCGCAAGCTCATTGCCCATAGTGGCTTTTACTATCACGCCACGAGTCGCAGCTTTTGCAATGACTCCGCTGTTGATGTTGCGATCGCCACGCGGCATCAAATTTAACCATTCACCACCATAAATGACTCGAGCAAACATCGACATATTGCGATCTAAATGACGTGGCGCTTGGCCCTGCATAATGGCAAAGTCAGTAGTGCCTGTGTCTGGCGCCGGATCTCGCGCCATTGAAATCATATTAGCGCAGTTTAACAACCATTCTTCATTGCCTTCCCTACCAACCGGAAAGCCTTGGTTAAAGCCTGTCTCTTTGGCATAAACATCATTTTTTTCAATTAAAAAGTAAGGATCCGTTTTGCGGACAGGCCAGGTAAATTCGGCCTTTAACGCCGGCCACTGCTGTGGTTTTCCTGACGGATGAGTCTCGCCTTCAGGCAATCCTGCTTGTAACACGTACTGGTCAATCACACGATAGAAAGTTAGGCCATCATAAAAGCCTGCTTTCACTAATTGCCGAAAGCGCTGGCTATGTGCTGGTGCAAACTGGTCGGCCAATTGCAATACGACAACACCTTGGCGTAGCTCCAAGTACACCAAATTTTGTTGTGGTAAATCTAACCAAGTCTCGGCAGTTGTTGCATTTGCGACAGGGGCATTTACTGTCGCTGCTTGGACAGATCCGCAAACAACCGCGCAGCAAAGCGCTAGTGCTGAAACTACAAAATAAGCTCTCATATTCAATCCCTTATTATAAGTCTATGAAACCCGCGCTGAGCAATGTTCCAAGCTCGATTTAACCCTTAACTCAGCAATGGCCGTAGCAACTGATCAGCCAACAACAGCAGAATTGCATATCTAGCACCTTTTGCTAAGGCCACCAAAGTGACAAACATGAGGATTGGCATCCGCAGCACACCGGCCACAAGGGTAAGCGGATCGCCAACAACTGGCACCCAACTTAGGAGCAGTGCGAATGGACCAAATTTACGCATCCATACTTCGGCACGTTGCATTTGCTCTGGTGTCGCTGGAAACCAACGTCTATCAGAGAAACGCGCTACTTGACCGCCAAGCCACCAATTCACTAATGAACCCGCGACATTGCCGCTGGTTGCGACCAACCACAACAACAACGGCGCATAACCTTGATACCAGAGGCCACCCATTACTATCTCGGAACTTCCTGGCAATAAACTTGCTGAACTTAGCGCACTTAACCACAACAAGGCATAAGCCATCAGCTCATTCATCGATTACCACCACAAACCGAGCACAAGGCGCAGCCACAACACCCAAAGCACAACGCAGCTTGCCAAAAATAAATTAAATCGAGCTCGCACTTGGTTGCTTGTCACGTGCACAAACGCATGCAGTGCGCGCATCGCCACAAATAGTCCAGCAATGCAGACATAGACTAAATCTGCTTGTTGCTGCTGCAAAATCAGCATTACCGCAAAGAAAAACAACATTGGCATTTGGAATTGATTATCAAAATTCCGACTCGCAGTAATGACACCTTCGTTCGCGCCTGCTAAATCCATGGTTCGAAATGCGTTGTAATGAAACTCTTTGTTTCGCGCCGCAGCAAAACGCCGACGCCCCATCAATACCATCACGCCGCTGGTCAGTAGCACCTGCAAAAACAGAATAACAATAAGTAACTTATCCATTGGTTAACCCCAGAAAAAAACCGTTAGAGCGAAGAGTAATGGATAGTAGCCGCATTCTCCAGCCCAACAAGACGTGTACAAGTTAAATGCATTAAATTATGCGGGTAACTGATGTGACAGCCCCTTTGGTTTCGTGAAAAGCTCAGGTTATACTGGCATTTTTGCTAAAGAAGAGAACGCGCATGGCGCAGCTGTATTTTTATTATTCCGCGATGAACGCGGGTAAGTCGACGGCATTATTGCAAAGTGCCTACAACTATCAAGAACGTGGTATGCAAGTAGCTATTTTTACCGCTGCATTTGACGATAGGTTTGGCATTGGCAAAGTCAGTTCACGTATTGGTTTATCAATGGATGCCAAACTATTTGACGATAAACTAGATTTTGTCAGCACTTGCAAAGCGTTACGAGAAAAAGACCGGTTAGATTGTATCCTGATTGATGAAGCGCAGTTTCTTAGCAAAGCGCAGGTTCGACAATTAACCGACATCGTCGATGACATGGATATCCCGGTACTGGCCTTTGGTCTTCGCACCGATTTTCTCGGCGAAACCTTCGCCGGCAGCCAAGCCCTTCTGGCTTGGGCAGATAAGTTAATTGAACTTAAAACCATCTGCCACTGCGGCAGAAAAGCAAACTTCGTGGTGCGCCTAGATAGCAATGGCCAAGCCTCAACCGGTGGCTCGCAAGTCGAAATTGGCGGTAATGACCGTTACGTGTCGATGTGCAGACGCCATTTCAAAGAATTGGTTTGGCGCTGATTGACTATATCTCTAAATCATTCAAGAGCGAGATTAGTGAGTTTGACCGGATAAACACTATACTCTTAGAAAGATTTCAGTGCTGGCAGCAAGCACTAAATGAACATAGGTTTATTGCTGACAATAGGCGTAGTATGTGAAGCAATAATTGCTTGCCTGTGCAACCCTAAAAGGTGTGGTAATGTAATTCCTGGTGAAATTAGCAAGCAAATGAATTGGTTGAGCTGCTCTGAAATTTATTTCAGTTAACTATCAACATTCTTTTTTAGTTTGTTGTTTGAATTAAAACTTTACCGACAAGAGAGTAAAGCGATCACTAAACTTTTCTTTTGACCGAAAATTTTCAATTTTATATGAAGCAAGGACTGCCATGAAAGTTACTGATACCACTTTAATTGGATGCAAAGTCATTGAACCGCAAGTATTCGGCGACGAGCGAGGATTTTTTTTAGAAACGTTTCAAGTAGCGAGATATCAACAGTATGCCGGTATCGAGCAACAGTTTGTCCAAGACAACCACTCTCGCTCAAGCTACGGTGTACTTCGAGGGCTGCATTTTCAAAAAAATAAACCACAAGGGAAACTGATACGTGTGGTTAAAGGTGAAGTATTCGATGTCAGCGTTGATCTAAGAGTCGACTCCCCGACTTTTGGCAAATGGTTTGGTGTTAATTTGTCCGAGCAAAATCATCGACAACTATGACTTCCGCCAGGTTTAGCGCATGGTTTTTTAGTCCTGTCAGAAAGTGCGGATTTTGAGTACAAGTGCACTGATTATTACGATCCTAGCGATGAAGGGGTGCTGCGTTTTGATGATCCGACTGTTGGAGTAGAGTGGCCAGAAATGTCGCAATATCAACTTTCAGCGAAGGACCGTGCCGGTAAATCATTTCAGGAAATCATCGATGAAGCTGCTCATCACCGGAGCTAACGGCCAACTTGGCCAAGCGCTGATTGCAGCGTGCGTCGCGCGCAATATCAGTTTTATCGCCACGACTCGTGCTGATTTTGATATTTGTCAGCCGGAAAACATCGATGAACAACTTGCACTGCACCAGCCAAGTATTGTGGTGAACGCAGCAGCATATACAGCGGTTGACAAAGCCGAAAGTGAACCAGACCAAGCTTTCTTAATCAACGAAGTTGGCGTGAAAAACCTAGCTATCGCCTGCAAACATCGGGACATTCCGCTCATCCATATCTCAACCGACTATGTCTTTGCAGGCAATGCCAAGAGGCCCTATCAAACAACTGATGACTGTGATCCACAAACAGTTTACGGGGCATCCAAGCTGGCTGGAGAACTTGCTATCGCGGCGATTTTACCAAGCCATCTGATCATTCGAACCGCTTGGCTCTATAGTGAATATGGCAGTAATTTCCTCAAGACAATGCTGCGCTTGGCAAATCTGCGCGACAGCGTTTCGGTGGTCGATGACCAAATCGGTTGTCCAACCTACGCACCTGATTTAGCAAAAGTGATATTAGCGGTTGCAGACAAATTACTAGAACCTCATTGGCAAACTTACGGTATCTACCATTTTGTCGGTAACGAGATGATGAGTTGGTTTGAGTTTGCCAAAAGAATTATGACAATTCGCGAAAACATCTCGGCAAAAACCGTCAAGGTAAGTGCTATTAGCAGTGCTCAGTACCCAACAGCAGCGAAAAGGCCGGGTTATTCGGTGCTTGCCGGTCAAAAGCTGTTTATTGATTTTAGCATCGATGCAAATTCTACCGACACAAGCGCTGCTATTGCCCACATAATTGGCAAACTGGGCTAGCGCTACAATTACACCGCAAGCTTAGTCACAATGTATAAAATAAAAGGGCTAGTATCTGCAGGCAAATACTAGCCCTATCAACACATTGGCAAATGCAATAGCCTCACCCGAACGACCATTGCATCCCTTTACAAAGCTACGCTAGATAAATCTATCACTTTATAAATGGCGATCTTGCTTCGGTCATATCATAAAGGTGCACAGGTCTATTCAATGGTTGACCACCATCGCGACCAATCGGCACCCATGGGATCCGACCTTGTCCGATAGACGGACGTAACAAAAATAACTCCACCGGAATTGATATATAGAAACCTTTGCTAAAGCTGCCTTCACCATATTCAGCCGCTGACATATTGGTCTTAGTCGCAAATGCTCCAATAATAATGCCACTATCAAAACGCTTCATAAACTCAACATTCACGCCAACATCTTTTGCCAGATAACGACCTACCCCTACCTTTAAGCGCAGGTCATCGGCAAACGCAGGATTCCAATACATGTTCGCTTCACCGGTGACAACTTTGTAATCAAATAAATCTAAATAAGAAGCATAATCACGTTGTTGCACATAGTTTAAATCAACACCAAATGCCAATCGGCTGTCGATCGGTCGGTATAATACTTCTGCACCAATGCCGCCATACATGGTTTCCAAAATCCCGCCATAACCTGCTGCAAACCAATTATCGGCAATTTTATCATTCCAACTTAAAAACAAGTTTTCGATGTTCAAATCATTTTGGGTAACATATTCACGCACATAAGTGCGCACCCGTGGCACACCGGTTTCTATAGCGTCAACTTTAAAGTTGAAATCATCAAAATTGGTTAATAAGGTCGCTCTTACCGTACTATTTAAACTCCAAGCAGAGTCAAATACATAACCTGCACCGAGCATAGCACCGCCCTGGTACATGTAAAATGCTTCAGGATTACCGAAGGATTGCACCCAATAGGCATCCGCTGAAGTATAAAATCCATCAGACTTAACCCGTAAAGCCCAGTTCTCGGTCGGAATAGACGCAGGTTCAACACGTTTGACGCTGTCCATTAATTTTGTATCGATTTTATCGCGCCGAGCAAACTCGATGAATTTATGCGCGTCGACAACATACTCAACCATCGGCTGGGAACCTGACATTTCACGGATCCGATAAGTTGTAATTCTACTTGGCAGCTCTGCCGCGAGCACGCGACCAATGCGATTGAGAAATTCCTGTTCACGCCGAAACGCGACCTTGGTTCCTTCAATAATAATTTCGTGATCAGTTAACCAATACTTATTAATGACAAATCCGGCTTGAGTGGTAATTTTGGTCGAGATGTCAAAGCGGTCGACTTTTGTATCCGCAGCCTTCAGTACATCAGGCACAATCCGCGGCGCAGCAAAAATTTTGATTTGGCTTGCCGTGTGCAAATTAAACCGATAATTTAAACCAAAACCAAAAGTATTGCCCCGCTGATAATTGGCATTAATGTCAAAGTTGTCGGAAACTTTATAAACAGCAGCGACATTTACATGCGTTTTTTGCGCCAATTGACCGGCAAAATCGCTTTGATAATTATTGCCGTCATATTCTACTTTTAGCCGTAATGGACGCCATGGCGTTCGATATTCAATCCCACCATATAAAGAAGCAGGCCCTTTAAAAAAACGCTGGTAATCAATAGAGCCGCCCGCACCACTAAATCCAGTTGGCCGCTCGCAATAGGCTGCAGAAATTTTACATAGTGGGTTTGCAATGTTGCCTGCTCGGCCCAAATAGCCCCAACCAACGCCTAAATGTGCGTCAATATTCTGCCAGCGTTTACTCAAAACCAAGAATTCACTTTCAAAGAGTCCAGTTCCGCCGAAGTCTCGAACCCCTAATGCTACCTGTGGCAGATATCTGGATTCCGACCATAACCGGAACTTGGCATCGATCCCTTTGTCTTTATAACTTTGGTCACCACTAAATCCGGGATCGTCACTATAAAGCTTGGTACGAACATCGGAATAACGCATAGTCGTCTCCATCCAAGGAAACAACTGTAAGGATGTGCTCCAAAAACGATATTCTTCACTATCTTGATAATTAAATGCCATGGTGCCGTCTTGATTAAAACGAGCCGTTGGCATTTGAATTAATCCGACACCGCCATGATTCATTTGCGTATACGCTGGCTGCCATGGGTCCATCTCAGCGGCCATAAGTGAACTAGTTGTACAAAGAAAAACTGGAATTAACTTAAGGCACTGAAATCTGTCAAAAATCATTGGACTATCCGATATTGAGCTAACTGGACTATTTGCTCATTTAACTTGGCATATTGCTCGGTCAATATGTCAGCAGAAATAGGTACAAAAAGTACCGAGCCATTTGATAGTGGTTGTTCTGTGTTATTCCAAAAAGACACCGAAATTGGTTCGACTTCAAAATCACCATTTAAACTCTGATTTGGCACGTAAAACACTTCATCGACATCTTTGACTTCCGCAGAGTAATCCGCTTCTTGCAAATATTGGTAAGCAGCTTTGTTATTGCGATAGACAACGTCAGAACGACCACCGAGTGCAACCACAGTAACATAATTCGTTCGTTTACTGGCCCTTAAAATATATGAACCTGAATCCAACACCGGATTATGTTCTTGTCGTAATTGCGTCAAATCAACATCAAGAGAGGTGTCTACAACCACCCCAAGCTGCCAGCTTTCAATTTCGCGACGTAGGGCAGATAATTGCTGAGAGACAGTTTGCTGATGATGCCACATAATAATTAACTGACGAAGATCTTCGAGCACCACTTGTTTATTAACGACTAAGTCCGATTGAAGTTTTGAATCGACTTGGTATAACTTTGCCATTGGCCAATAAATGCGAGATTTATCATTTAACACACTTAACAATACCGAGATCCGCGGCTGAGAATCAAAATTAATGGTCTCATGATCATAAGAAACCGACACAGTTCCCGCTTCTGCACAGACAACAGGAGCTAAGCAGAAAAGCAAACTACTAAAAAGCTTTTTCATATATTCGACATACCTATCACTGATAAATTATTCGCAATATCAGATATATATTCCAATTCAAACACCGACCAATTTGCCAAAGGCTGCTGCCTCGATTTTAACAACATGCCATTTTTTTTCGAAAACCAAAAGGAGTTGGTTATGATTTCCCCAGAACCAAACTCTACACGCTCATCTACGCGCACCGCTTGAATGGGGTGTTCAAAATAATTCAGTTGTTCATCGACGATAGCAACAACTTCAATTCGACTCTCAACCCCCTGATGTTGGACTGCTGACCAATCCGATATTAGATGGGATCTATCACCTAGATGTATCAACGAAATTGGCTTGGTTAGCCAGTCTTGCTGCCGCACTGTTTGACCGAGCATTTGCTGCTCATCAAAGCCGAGCAATTTGACCACGCGTCCCTGTTGCAAAACTATCAGCGCATCATCAGCCGAAACCCACTTTTGTATCTGCGTCTCAGATTGCCTTAAACTCAAGAGCGCCCTTGCGTCGTTATTTTTACGAACATATAACCCAGGCACATTGCGCTGCTGAATTTCAGTGTGAGTAAGCTTGACATCTTCACCTTTGAAAAAAGCAATTTGCAAAGTCTCTTGGTATGTCTGAATTGTTGCAGAGCAACCCATTAAGCAGCAATTTGCTATGGCAAATATCACAGACGCTCGGCCGAGTAACTTAAAAGACCAATTCTGCACTCAGTGCTCCTTAGCGAAGTCTTAGCAAACTTGTAAACAAAAATATCGCTCATAAAAAAAAGCCGCCAGACAGGCGGCTTTTTTACAAAACATATAATTAGCCTAACGTTGGTGCATAGGTAAATGTAACTGGCACAGAAATAGTAGTTGTGCGAGTCGCAGTACCTGTACCAGAACCGGTAACAGTTACTTTTGATTCCTGACGTGTACCAACGCAAAGACCATTGACTAATGGATCAGTACCTGTACACTTCGGTGTTTTAATTACTTCGTCAGGTGGAGTATCACTGCGATTATTGCTGACAACAGCGGCAAGTACACCAGCGGCTATAGAACCGGCAACGATTGTACCTGTTGCAATACCACCAATAGTACCAACACCAGCGCCAGCTGCAGAAGCACCTGAGCCAGCACCAACTGCACCAGTTTCTTCGCCTTGCGCGTTTACGTTACCAGCCACTAACAGAGCAGCAAGGATAAAACTCAATTTAGACATTTGTAAAAATCTCCCTTTTGATAATTCGTCAATGATATCGTAAATCGATAAAATTACAACCCTAGAAATACCTAATTTCGCATTAAAAGCAAAACAAACACTATGGAATTTAACATATTTGCAAACAAAAATCATCAACTGACCGCAACGACATAGGGATGCTCTGATGCGAGCTCGGATTGTTGAACTTTATATAATAAATCACCAATGCCATCAGTCGGGTTAAAACCAGTCGGAGCAGACAGCATAAGCTCTCTAATCGTCGCTAAATCATAATGCTCACAAGCGCGTGACAACTTGATTAAAAGCTCGTTTAACTCAGGCCATTTTAAATAGACTTCGTTAGCAGTCTTAATTCGCGGATGCCTGGTCGATTTCTCTTCGCCACCTATAAGTAACTCTTCATATAATTTTTCGCCTGGGCGCAGACCCGTGATTTTAATCTCAATATCACCTTCAGGGCAGAGTTTTGTCCGCGGAATCAAACCAGATAAATTGATCATTTTAAGCGCAAGATCGTAAATACGCACTGGCTCTCCCATATCCAGCACGAACACATCACCACCATTGCCCATCGCACCTGCTTGAATGACCAATTGAGCAGCTTCAGGAATTGTCATGAAATAACGAGTAATATCTTCGTGGGTTAAAGTTATTGGTCCACCCTGCTTAATCTGCTTTCGAAACAGTGGCACCACCGAACCGCTTGAGCCCAACACATTACCAAAACGAACCATACAAAATCGCGTTGCTTTTTGCCGAAGAGCTAAGCCCTGTAATACTAATTCTGCAATACGTTTAGTAGTGCCCATAACGTTTGTCGGGCGTACTGCTTTATCAGTAGAAATAAGCACAAAGTTCTTAACTCCAGAAGCTATCGCCGCTTCTGCAGTTTGCCAAGTGCCAAAAATATTATTACGGACCCCTTCAACCACATTGCACTCTACCAACGGCACGTGCTTGTATGCAGCAGCATGATAAACGGTATCAACCGAAAAATTGCGCATGATGTCTTCTAAACGTTTACGGTCCTGCACCGCCCCCAAAAAAGGTAAAACTTGAACATCTAGTTCCGCGGATTTAATTTTGTTGAGTAAATCTTTATCAATCTCATACAAGGCATATTCAGACAGTTCGTACAAAATTAGTTGTTTCGGATTTTGCCGCAAAATTTGTCGGCAAAGTTCAGATCCAATAGAGCCTCCAGCGCCGGTAACCATAACTACCTTGCCAGTAATATTAGCGACCATCAGCGATTGAATTGGCGCAACCGGGTCGCGACCAAGCAGATCTTCAATTTTTACATCTTGTAATTCATCGATTTTCATCTTGCCATCAACAATATCTGCCATCCCTGGAATGGTAAGCACCGGCAAGCCTAAGGGTTCAAGACGGCTTAAAATCGCGGCGCGAGTGGCGCGACTTGCTGAAGGCAACGCAAGCAGTACTCGGCTAATTGCATGTTGATCTATGGCTTTTCTAATTTCTTCAGGACCGTATACCCGAACATCTTTGATCATCACTCCATGCAAAGACGGGTCATCATCGACAAACGCAGTTGCTCGATATTCAACACTATTCTCAAGCGCAAGTAATAACTGCCGCCCACTCGCACCTGCGCCATAAATAAGTACTTTATGATTGGATTTCCGCGCTTTTGCGTTTACCAATGCGCGCACAAATAACCGAGAACCACCGATAAAAATTAGTGAGATAAACATATAGTTCATCGCCACCGAAAGGCTAACGCCCTGACCTAAAACAAGACCTGATCCGTAAATTAAACTACCCGAAATCAAGATCCCGGTTAAAACGGCACGCAGCGCTTGACCACCAAGAAATCGAACAACAGCCCGATAAAGCCCAAGTCGAATAAAAATCATAATAGTCAAGCTAATTGACGCGTAAACATAAGCCGCATCTGGCAGCGAATAGGTAATTGAAGGAATACCATTAGTTGTTGTGTGCTGAATATATGCTGCGCAAATAAAAGAGACCGAGAGACAGACAAAATCGACAGTTCCGGAAATCAGCATTTTGTAGATTCTTGGTAATGCCAAGAATTGCGAGGTAAACTTTGTAAACCAAGAGTAGAAGACGTTCAAATAAAATCTCCTCGTCTTTGCGATATTTCAACTGAAAAACGCATTTGTTAGACGACATTAAAATAAGTATATCTTTACCAGCGGCACCACCGACTTCAATCTTATATCAAAGTCTATTGTGATGCATCGCTTATGCAGATATAGCCATCATCCCCAACAGGTGATGATGGCAAAGTTCCTTTTATCAAATACTACTAATTGCAGAAATTGCTACTGCAGATTGGAATAATATTTGGGTTACTTGCGTCCATAAACTTAAGCTGTCTTTATATTCAGTATCTAGTGGCATGATGATGGTGTCACCTGGCTTTAAGGTGCCATCGTTAGCGGCAAACCAATCGGACGAAGGCAACATCACGGAGCCGTCAGCTCTAATCACAAAAACTAAATCTTCATCAGCACGCTTACGAGCACCACCGGCAAGTGCTAAGTAATCATTCACCGATAAACCTGCTCGATAACGATGCGAACCCGGATTTTGAACTTCGCCCATGACAGTGATTGAATTTTGCATCCGCGGAATATACAACGAATCTTGATTTTCCATATCCAAATCATACTGAGGGTTACCCACGATGATTTGGTCTAAATCGACAACCATACGCCCAACCGGTTCAATAGTTTGCAGTTGAGCAATTAATTCAGAAGAATTGGACGCAGGGGCTGTTAAGCCGGTTGGTGCGGTCAATGCCCTACTTGCTAAATCTGCTTTGAGTTGACTCAATAATTTAGCCGCCTGATCAGATTCACGCAGGCGAATATTTTCACGGGTAAACACTGCGCCAAATGGGTAAGCGCTGGAGGTTAAACCGCCGGCACGTTCAATCACGTCTGAAAGCTTTTCACCTTTGAGCACTTGATAAGTCCCAGGGAAGCGAACTTCGCCTTGTACATTAACCAGCCGAATTTGCGACCAATCAGGTGTGGTGAAAATATTTAACCGGTCGCGGCTAGCAAGTGCGACATCTGTAGTCGGGTCTGCCAGTACTTGTGCAACATTAATATCTTTATTTTGCTGCTCGATGGAATTTTGCTGCAAATCTTGAGCAATAAAACGACTGAGTTCAGCCCGCTGTAAATATGCTGAACTATTTAAACCACCTGCAGCACGAATTAACTTAGTTACTGTTGATTGTTCAACCAGCGGGTACTCACCCGGCACTTTCACATCGCCACTAATTGATACTATCGGCAGCTCTTGCTGATTGTTACTTTGACTGCGCAGCATTTGCATCAAAGGAAATAGCAATTCACGGCGATTCAAATGCTTCGATAAACCGATATACTTCGGATCAACGTAAAGCTGTTGCAGCATGGTCGCAATGAAATTTTCTAACTCCTCAGGTGCAGAACCAGTCGCAGTTTTATTCGCAAATTGCGATCCTGAAACAACCGCATTTTTTTGCTGTAACGTGGCAAAATTAGTCGCAAGCACATCACCGGCCAACAAAGCATTTGAATCAAAACGTGCTAATTGATTTTGTACATTGTCTCGGATGGCATTGTTTAATGCTTCACGTTGATAACCTTGATTGACCTGATGGAAGATCACCACAATATCCTGTGGTTGTAGCGTTAAAGGTGTTTTACCAAGAGTTACTGCGTCCAACAAATTGAATTGAACAACTTTGATATCGCCGCGCTCATTAACCCGACGAACCAAAAGCGCGTAGTCCATATCCGTGCTTTGTAATAGGTCAGTCCATTTGTCGGCGATGATATCAGTTAAACGTAAGCCCTGACGCCATGCAAAGGTCCCCGGCCGTTCGACAGCCCCCACCACGGTCACTTGTTGATGGATCCGCGCAGATAATTGGGGTATGACCAAACGATCACCACTCAGTAGATTTTTGGCAATAGCACTGCTGTCCGCTAAATTAATGTTGATCAATTCACGTCCAGATGCAGAGGCGCGTTCAACCACGACATTTTTAAGTTGGGCTTCAGGAGACAAACCACCCGCCATTTTCAGCAGCGAACCAATATTGTCATTTGCTTTGAGTTCGTATACAGCTGGACGACGCACTGCCCCTTCGATAGTTGCAATAGCGCCAACTGGCGCAACGAACAATACATCCCCATGTTGTAACGTCACATCGTTGGCATTATTGCCTTGTAGCAATAAATCATAAAGGTCAAAAGAAGCGACTTGTTGACCTGCTCGAGTCACCCGAATATCACGTAAACTGCCAATGTCAGTCACACCACCAGAAACATACAGCGCTTGAGTAACCGAAGTTAGTGCGGAAACAGCATACATGCCAGGGCGACGAGCTTCACCAGCGATAAAAATATTAATAGTGCGCAATTGGCCCATTGAAACTGCGGCTTGCAAGCCGATATTGGCGTTGGTAATTCGGTCTTGGATAAGGCTACTCGCCGCAGCAACAGATAGACCTGATACGCTCACTGGTCCAATATCCGGCAAATTAACATTACCATGGCGGTCTACAACCAGCTCTTGCTTGCTGTTTTGTTTGCCATAAATTTGAAGTAACAAAGTATCATCTGGTCCTAACTGGTAACTATTAGGGACAGGCACATTACTCACCGGGGCAAAGGTGCTTATATCGGCATCAAATAGATTTGCACCAAAACGAGTAATGCCAGCAGGCTTCGCTTCACTAATTTTTTCAATAGGGGCGGCGCGCTGTTCAAGCTTTGCCGATCCTTCATCCTGCAAACGCTCAGCACTTCCATCTGACGAAATTTGCGAAAGATCCACGCCATACTGCTTTGCTAACGCTTCTTGTTGAGCACGTGGAAGTTGCTTAAATTGTTCGAGTTGCGCCGCTGTTGGCTGAGCGGCCGCTATTTGAAAAGTAAACAGCGCAGTAACGCCTACAGCCAAATTCCGAATAAAACGATTAGACAACCTCATTAACATGCATCCATTTAGTAACTATTGACATTCAACACTGCGACTGATTTTTATCAGGTGAAGAGAAATCACTCCAGTTCCTGCTAAATTTCAGTCGAATTATAGCCGATCACGATCAGGTTATTACCTGAATAACGTACTTTTTATGACAGTAGACATAACATTATTCAGGATTTTTTCGCCAAATTATTAAGTTCCATCGAAAGATTCTGTTCCTGCCCCAAGAAATTCAATAAAACCATACAACGCTCAGCGCCATCGGCTTGCAAAAATACTGCATTTAATGACGAAAAAGGCCCTGTCAATATTTCTAATGACTCGCCAACTTCAAAAGGGTGATCTGCAGGTTGCTGCAAAATGACTACCTGATTTCGCAATAACGCAAATACCAACTCGTCAGACACCGTGGCGAGGCGATCTCCGAAACGAACAATTCCCCCTACCCCACGAGTATTGCGCACATAACTAAGTCGACTGGGCTCAGAACATTTTAAGAAAATATACCTAGGGAACAAAGGCTCCTGCACGGTAACGGTTTTCCGCCCTCGAATCTTCTTGGTTGTGATTACCGGAGAATAGGTTTCAAATCCTTGAATAGCCAATTGCTGCTGTGCGCGTAGCTCTTGCTTAGGCTTACTATAAATTAGATACCAGCTTTCCATAACCATGAAATTCCATCTATAACGCCTTTGCACACAATAGTACTATACCAAGCCGTACCTATGCGAGATAAGACATTCTCACTGACAACAGTTTTTGAAAATGAAATATCAACTATACAATCAATCAAATCCACGAAAGTAAGCCAGCAATTGCTCACATTTCGCAGATCTGCTGCATTTGATTATTTGTTCAGATGCGTTTTAATCGCCAAAACAATCCGTTCGCAGGCTTTGCCATCACCATAAGGATTATGCGCAAAACTCATAGACTGATAATAAGCTTCATCAGTCATCAACTTCGCTACTTCGCTGACGATTCTCGCTTGGTCTGTGCCAACAAGTTTAACCGTACCAGCGGCAACAGCCTCAGGACGTTCCGTGGTATCGCGCATCACCAGAACTGGTTTGCCAAGTGACGGCGCTTCTTCTTGAATGCCCCCGGAATCGGTCAACACTAAATAGCTTTGACTCATTAAATAGACAAACGGCAGATAATCTTGCGGTTCAATCAAATGCACATTACTGGAATTGCTTAACAAGCGGAAAACCGGTTCACGGACGTTCGGGTTTAAATGAACAGGGTAAACCACATCGCAATCAGGAAACTGCGCAGCGATATCTTTTAATGCGGCGCAGATATTTTCAAAGCCTGAGCCAAAACTTTCACGACGATGGCCAGTGACCAAAATCATCCGACGACCATTTTGGCCATACGGGAATTTGCTGGCGAACTCAGCTGAAAGCGCGGTATCTTGCTGAATTTTTGCGACAACTTGGTGTAGCGCATCAATCACAGTATTTCCCGTGACAAACACTTTGCTTGGATCCGTATTTTCGTTCAACAAATTCTGTTTCGATGTATCTGTCGGCGCGAAGTGTAAAGTGGTAATAGCGCCTGTGAGCTTACGGTTAGCTTCTTCCGGCCATGGGCTATAAATATTGCCTGTGCGCAAACCCGCTTCAACGTGGCCTACCGCGGTTTTTTCATAATAGCAAGCTAAAGCTGCAGCGAAAGTTGTGCTGGTGTCGCCATGCACTAAGACGATATCCGGTTGAAAATCGCGTAAGACTGGTTTGATGTTCAGTAGAATGCTGGTTGAAACATCATACAAATCTTGGCCAGCTTTCATAATCGTCAAATCATATTCTGGAACAATTTCAAATAAACGCAGTACTTGATCGAGCATTTCACGATGCTGGCCTGTGACACAAACTCGGCTTTCAATCGCCGGATCTGCTTTTAATAGATTGACCAAAGGTGCCATTTTAATGGCTTCAGGGCGAGTGCCGAACACACTTAAAACTTTGATTGTCATGCCAACATCCATTCTTGGGGAATTGTAATGGCCAAAGTTTAACAAATTCAGCGGATTTAGGACAGCTTGTTATGTTGGAGGATCATGATCACCTTAGACATTAATCCAAACCTCGCGCAATTACCGCATTAAAACCGCTCTTTTGTAGTTTTTCGCAAAGTGCTTGTTTCGCACTTTCTTCTCCATGCACAAGTCGAATTTCCTTAGGTTTGACCGTCATTCCGGCGACAAAATTCAGCAAATCTTGCTGGTCGGCATGCGCAGAATAACCGCTCACTTTCAGCACCTCAGCATTTATCTGGTATTGGTGGTCATCGAGCACAACAAAACCTTTGTCAGCTGCCCGCGCCAGGATTTGCGCGCCTGGCGTGCCACGGGCTTGGTGACCAACAAATAGAATTTGATGCACAGGGTTTTCCAACATGGCTTTTAGATAATTCACTATTCGCCCCCCAGCACACATGCCGCTGGCTGCTATCACAATCGCTGGCTTTTTGCTTCGAGCCAGAAAGCTGACTAAGGCTAAGTGTTGCTGATGGTCCTCAATCGTCGTTAACTGAGTAAAATCCAGCGGATGTCGCCCGCTTGCGTTGCGCTGCAGCGCTTCATCATCCCAATGTTGTTTTAATTGCACATAGGCTTGATTAAACGAGGCAGCTAAGGGCGAATCAACAATAATATCAAGCTCTCCCCAACGCAGATTCTGGTGGATTTGCTTCCCGCGCAAACGAAAAATCATGTCCTCGAGTTCGTACAACAACTCCTGCGTGCGTCCTATCGAAAACGCCGGAATTAGAATAGTGCCATTGTCGCGTAGTGAATGCAGAATAAGCTTTTGCAATGCCGCGGCTCTTTGCCTACGACCTTGATGGTTACTATCGCCATAGGTACTCTCGAGAACTAATATATCGGCGCGTTCGGGCGATTGTGGCTCTGGTAACAATGGCGTATGGCTGGCCCCAAGATCGCCAGAAAATACTGTGTAAAACCAATCGTCTTGCTGTTGATGCCGAATCTCGATATAGGCAGAACCAAGAATATGCCCAGCCACTTGCAATCGAAACTGCACAGCAGTTTCCGCACAATTGGGCAATGGTATCCACTGGTTATAGGCCACAGCAACCAGTTGACGTTTTAGCCTTTTGAGAAATGCCGCCAATAATTTCTCATCTCGCGTGACACCCACTTTTAAAGCGTCAGCTAATACCAGTGGCAACAACACTGCAGATGCTTCGCTGCAATATATCGGGCCTTGATAACCAGCGGCAATCAAATACGGCAAACGACCGACATGATCAATGTGAACATGAGTCAGTAACACGGCAGTAATTAGTCGCCATTCAAAAGCAATTTGTGGCGACCCTGCAGAGCCTGAGCCAGCAAATTCGTCGCCTTGAAATAATCCGCAATCAATCAACACACTGTAATTTGTACTTAACCAATATTGATGACAAGAGCCAGTAACGCCATCAATTGCGCCATGATGACTGATCTTCGGAAAATTGGTGCAAATAGCCAGTTTAGGTTGAACTGTCTTAATAGCGGACATGAATGGCCTTCTCCGTGGCGAATTTTTAAAACCCTGATATGACAAAGGCTAGACGCAACTCGGCTCAATAGGCAACTAACATGTAAAAATAAAGTGAATTTTTTTCGAGATCGGTTATGGCAGAAATTACAGAAATTACAGAAATTACAGAAATTACAGAAATTACAGAAATTACAGAAATTACAGAAATTACAGAAATTACAGAAATTACAGAAATTACAGAAATTACAGAAATTACAGA